>ULQK01050539.1_pt1 | contig 30038 bp, 24 predicted proteins | sample 1954371 | NCBI WGS metagenome assembly ULQK01 (sample SAMEA4835652, study PRJEB28245) | human gut metagenome | biome: gut microbiome; material: fecal sample | place: Denmark | collected 2008 | reverse complement strand
GCAAACTCAGCATTGCCTTTGCACTTCTGCCAAACCACAAACAGCATCCAATGTAGACGGAAATCGGCAAAATCTTGGCGGATAAAGTTCTTATACTTGGTCTTTACAAAAAGTTTGGATGCGAATCCACTTGTCTGATTGCGCATTTGTTCTTGAATTGTTTGATGTAGTGGGGAATTTTCAGAAAATTCGCCACATAGATACAACATTTCACTATCGTGCCATGTGAAACCTCTAAATTGAAAAGGATAGCCTTTCGCCATATTGGTAAAACGAACATTAATCCCATCAACAATGTCCGAAGCCTTTGAAAATGATATGCAATGGACTTGTGTGGCATCATAGCGTTCCACACGTCCAAGGCTATTGATAAGATTGCTGACTGAGCGACTTGAATCGCACAAGATTGAATATAATTCTTTCATAATCAGAAGTTTATTAGTGTTAAACTAATCGCATCTTTTTTACCACCGTGTTTCTGTTATCGGTTGGTGCTGAATCTAATCAGTCTCTTGATGCTTAAAAATGAATTGCTATGTCATGTTGTAAAGACATGTCCTTTTGATTCATCTTGTTTGTTGATGAATCGAGATAAATGCTTCTAAACTTGATTTGATTTTACCATAAAAGATTTTATTTAAAAGTTAGACTTTTCATGTCGTTGCTCCACCGTGGCTTCTTGTGCTCGGTTGGCATCACCTCAAAAGGCTACTCTTGACATTTTCAGCTGCAAAGTTAATATGTTGTTTTGGAAAAGACGAATATTTTAAGATAATATTTGTTAATAAATGGTTATGGGTAGCTATTTGCAAAAACAGCTACCCATAGAAAATAATACGATGATAGGCATATTCTCTGCCGATGACCTACGGTATAGCTACCCCTAATTGGATTATCTCGGATTTTACAATTACCACCTTTTTCTTGGCGCGGCTAATCATCACGTTGAGTCGATTTCGATTCAGTAGAAAGTTCATAGTTTGTCTATAAAATTCATCGTCTGTCACGCTAAAGCTGAGGATGACTAGATCTACGTCCTGTCCTTGAAGTCGTTCGACAGTATCAACGAGAGGTATGTCTGAATTCAATTTAGATCGGAGGGAAGTTCTTATCGCTAAGACTTGTCTTCTAAAAGGAGTAACGACCACAATATCTTTTGCATCTATACCCAAGGATAGAGCGTGTTCGACAAGATTGGCAATGAAGTCTGCTTCCTCTGGATTTGAATCTTCCCAGGTATGAGTGGTAGAAACATCTATTGTCTCGATAGATGAGCCTGAGGATAGCAACTTTTTGATACGCTGATCGAGGTGCGGTCCTTGGATTTGCAAACTGCGATTTTTGGAAAAATCAGAAGCAATGATTTTCTCACCAAAAGGCTCGTAAAAGTTGCTGCTGACACATTGCGTAATATCCTCATTCGTGCGATAGGTGACACGGAGTTTGCCTTCGAAGGAGGGGTATAGATGTATGATGTGTGAAAAGATGGATACCGACAACTCGTCACTTTGTTGCTTTTCGTGGAAGATAGGCGGCATCTGCTTGTCATCACCGAAAAAGACGATGCTGCTAGCACCAAACACACCTAGTACGCTTGCCTCAGCCAAAGTCAGTTGGCTCGCTTCATCGACAAAGATGATTGACGGGCGGAAGCTAGTATGCAATAAGCCTAGGTTGATGATGGCACTCTGTAGGGTCATGCCCACAACATCGGCAATTCGTCCTCTGTAAGCAGGTCGCTTTTTATAGGCGGATTGATACTTGGAGTATTTCTCATAAATGCAAATAGATTTGTCCACATTATCAGACTTCAATTTGGAGCCAATCTTAGATATGGGGGCATTGGCACACATTTTACGTATCTTGTTCAGTGCATTGTTGACAGCGTGGTGAGTTTTGGCGATCACGACGACATTTTTTCTCCTTTTGGCAAACGTTCGTGCCAAGACTCCAAGAACATCGGTCTTGCCTGTACCCGGAGGTCCTTGAACACAATAAACAGACGGACATTGAAGTACCGCTTTGCAAATCTCCTGCTGCTCGTAGTTGAGGCGGGCGTAGCAGGAGTCAGAAGTTGGAACATCCAATGTCGTGAAACCTTCTTCGTCTGGCTCTTCGATATTTGCCAATAGTTTCAAGAAATATGCGCCGGGTAATCCAGACGCTATACCCTCAAGTAGATTGATGAGTGGGTCTAGCATCACTACGTTATTGACTGATATGCGGTAAGAGAGGGAGAGTGACAGTACGCCATCATATTGGATGGTCATTGACTCTAGTTCATTCTCAATGACAGAGACAATTAACTTTTGACCGTCGGATGACTCTAGAGTCACTTCGTCGCCTGGTCGCACCTTTGTATTGTTGACTTTGAATCCCAGCAGATATTCGTTGTCTTCATGACGGAGCACAGTGGCATCAACGATGAGAAGACCGTTGTCGATCTTCTCGTCGTCTGTCAATTGGCTGCTTGCGTCAATATCCTCTTGCAGAAACTGCTTCTGTTCCTTGAGATATGTCAGCAAGTGGTCGCGCATTTCTTCCAACTTAGAATATTTCGTCATGTTAGTAGTTCATGAACCGTTTGAAATAGTTTGATACTTTTGGGTCGCAGCTATACATGTAGCATCCCTTACGACCTCTTGTCAGCAGCACCTTGTAGATGTTGCGAATCAGTCGGTCGCCATTCTCATCTTTCTCTGTGAGGTTACGTTCCTTATTCAACTTCGGCAAGCAAACCAAGGCATCTTTTTTAGCATCGTACTTGATATCTGGACCTAGGATAACACCAACATAGTCGAACTCGAATCCCTGTGCCGAGTAGATGCATCCCACTTGGTTGATGCCTTGCGGATCTTTCGCCCAAAAGTCTGCGCTTCGAGCGTATTGGGATTTAAACTCCTTGGAAGGTTTAGCTTTCGTTTCCCAAGGCATGCTCCAGTCGCCTATCTGAATCTCTTTTTTGAGGTCACCATTTTCATCTGCCTTGCTCGACCAATCCCAACACCAGCCTGCCACAATACGAGCCGTAGTCTTAGGTTCTTTCTCTTGGTCGTTGAGCTTGCGGATTTCCTGTTCCAGTTCCTGAGGGGATTGGAAAATCTTAAAGTCGAAATCCTCTTTATCCAGTTTGAATTTCTTCTCGTTGGGTACTTCTTTATAGAGTACGTTGTCCACCCAAGCTACAAAACGGTCAGCTCCCACACATCTGAATTGTGTCGTAAGCTCGTGCGTATAGACATTGACTTTTGGCAAAGGATCCTTTGTGAGATACTTGAGGCCTTTTATCCGATCAATATTACGCTCTTCAGTTACGATTTTGCGCTCAATCTTTGCCATTTCTGCATCAGAATGATCACCATCCAAAGCTTGGCGATAGGCTTCTAGCTTTTTCTCTGCCTTAGGCTTTATCTTATTAGAGTACTCTGCTTTAAATTCTTCAATCTGCTTAATGTACTCACCTTGATAGTTCTCTGCAATTTTCTTAATTGCCTCGGAGTAACCAATCTCTTGATTCTTGACGGCTTGATGGTCATCAATGAAGAACACTGTCACCTTAGAGCAGTAGATGAGCGAGAGGGCTTGATTGAGTGGGCAATACACAGATTCCACTCCACACTTTTTCTTAAGCGATCCATCTGTTTGGTCGTTAGACTTTTCCTGAACACGATGTGCTTCATCGACAAGCAGGACATCTATTTGACTTTCTTTATAGCAAGCAGGGCGGAATTGGTAAGTCTTCTGTATCAAATCTTCTACTCCGCCAGTATGCTTCTTTCGGTTGCCGTTACTGCAATGGAGTGCCTCTGAAAGTTGCTTGGTGAGGGCTGTAGAACGAGTTGCATAATAAGCGTTACACTCCTTGCCGTTCTGCATAGCTTCTTTGTAAAGCTCAGAAAGAATCTTCAGTGCGATGACCGTCTTTCCTGTGCCTGGACCACCTTTTACGATGAAGACGCTCTTGTCGTTACTGTCAAGAGTCTTCTTCAAAACATTCCAAAACGTCTTGTATGCGTCGTCCTGGTCGCCGAGCAACACGAACGTGTTGTCATTTGGATCAATCATCATGTTGGCAGCAGCTTCAATCAAGGCCTTAGTTGGCTTAAGGTCTGTGCCCGCCAAACTCTTCGCAATGCCTTCACCCTGTCCGTTGCAGAGCAGATCGTGCAGATTCTGGCTCAGTTCTGCTGTCATATCCTTAGAGTAAATCGGACATCTCTCACGGAGTTCGGCAAACATATCATCGAACAAACCTTCCTTGCCTTTGCTCTCATAGTTGTAGCAATAAGCCAAGCTTGTCAACTCGTACTCCTCTTGGTCGAAGAGGTTGACAAAGTTGCGGAAGTGAATTTCGTATCTCTCTGCCTGCTCTGATGGGTAATCGACAATCTTGTCACTTCCACCAACGAAAACATTTACCCAGCGTTTTCCATAAGCAGAGAAAACTTCCACTTGATTACCCCACTGCTTTAGCTCTATCAGGATGACATTCTTTTTCCCATCCTTACCTGTGCCAAACAAAACGCAATCCACACGACCACCCACGGGTGCTGCATATTCGAAGGAAACATACACGCCGTCAGGATTTGGCAAATTGGCATCGCTCAACAATTTAGAGATGACTTTGGCGTTCTCTTCCCACGATTTTGTCTCGCTGTTGTACGTATCCAATAGGAACTTTCCACCCAATAGCATTTTTTCAATGTATTGGCCACGTTCAACATCCTTTTGAAACTCTGAAACTGTTGCCGTGTAATAGGCTTGTCTTAATTCTTTGGTTTTCATTTTCCTGTTGATAGTTAGTTACACAATATACGAATAGTGTTTACCATGTTTGATGGTGAACATAAATACCTCTAAACTTGATTTGATTTTCTTGCCATAAAAGATTTTATTTAAAAGTTACTATACTTTTCATGTCGTAGCTCCACCGTGGCTTCTTATGCTCGGTTGGCTTCACCTTGTTCACAAGGCTACTCTTGACATTTTCGATTGCAAAGTTAATATGTTTGTTGGAGAAAGACGAAAAAACTGTGCTAAGAATGGTTAATGTCTTGCAAAATTGAAATCAACGGTTACTGTTCCGTTGAAAGTGTAGGAATACTCGCCACCTGCCATTTTGAGGTTGTCGAATTTGATAGTCATATCATCTTTGCTCTTGTCGATAGATACAACTTTGGCAGAACCGCTCTTGTAAGTAAGGGTAGTGTAGCAAGCATCGGAATCATCCATTGCCATCAGCTCCAATGCCTTCTTAGAGAAATCATCACCTACTTTAGGCTTTGTTGAATCCGTGTAAGAGAATTGATAAAACCAACAGTCCTTAGTGTTGCCAACTTGATTAAATACCCCTACAGTAAATTCACCTTTACCTGCTTCCGCATCGAAACTTCCCTCTTGAACAACATATGTGTCAAGTTCATAACTCTTACCATTGATTTGGATTGTGTTTGATGAAGAAGGATTATCATCATCATCGTCACTTCCGCAACTGATTAGTGCAAATGACATCAAAGCGAGCAATGCCAACATCAACAACTTAAAATGCTTTTTCATTTTGCTTCATTTGACGCACCATCAGCCCAAACAGTGCTGTTCGTAATTTGATGTTAGGGAGCATAAAAAGAAAAGTGAGGCTTTATTGCTCCTTTTCCCTCTGTGTGACGGCTTGGACTCCGTTGGTTTATGGAAAAAGGAGAATAAGCCCCACCTGTACGTATCTCGTTTTTGTATACGAATACACGCCAAGCAGAGGCATATTCTCACTACACTCCAATAAACCATTTTGCGAAAGTGTCCAAGTTTCACACGGAGGAGTATGGCGAAATACGCTTCTCTAAATATGTCCGTCAATAAAGCCTATTTCAGCAATATGACGCTGTAAAATTAACTAAAAATGTTGAGACTAAAGAATTTCTCTTCATGAATTTGCTGTTTTGTGTTTGTATTTAGAATAATTTCACTTTATCCGTGCAATCTATACTGCATCTGTGTCACAATAACCTTTTAGATTTGATTGATACAATAAAACAAATGTATCAGAACCCAAACAAAGATTATTTTGATACAATTGGGATTCTGATACAAAAGTTCTAAAATTGATACTCATCTTCGACTTGTATAGTTTGGTTTGTTTGCCTTGCTTCTCTTGCTTTCTTTTCTCTCTCTGCCATATCATACAACCTCTGTTCATGTTCGTTTGGTTCAAATAAGGCGTTGAAGAATTTATCGTCTTCATTCTGAATGTTATACCTTATCATATATAGTGGGCAACCACGTTTGACTTGTTTGGTCTTTAATACTACATACATTTACACCTTATTATATATATAAGGGCTGATGTTGATTGTCTTGTTGAGGCTTGAAATCAATTGATTTTAAGTAGGATTAATCGTGTAAGTGACTGATAACCATGGCTGTGTATGAAATTCGTGCTGTCCCCGATAAATATCCCCGACAATAGCTAACTCTCTGAATATCAGATATAGAGTATAATTGAGTGGGAATAAACTCATTGGGTCTTTATAGTGAATATATAAATTTTATATAACTATACTTTTATGTAAGTGAAAGTGTAAACATCTATTGCTACATTATAGCGAGGTTTGTTCTTTCAGAGCACATTTTTTTTGTCTGTCTCAGTTGTCTTTGTCTTCCTTCCTGTTGTCTTTTGTCGTCCTCTTAATAGTTCAGTTTTGCAGTAAAATGCATAAGACTGCACGTCATTAACGCTTTTATCTCGCCCTAATTTTGCCTGTCATTGATTTACTTATAATAATTGTAGTTTTTGTCGATTAAAAAGTTGTTGATTTGAAAAAAATGTGATAACTTTGCATTTGATAAACTGTGCTCTATTATTTTAAAGGGCTAAAGTTCTTATTTTCAAGGTTTTAATATAAACTCTCATAATAGTATTTATGAAAAAATTGATTTTTCCGTTTTTTCTCATGACATTGGTAGTGTTGTTGGGAAGTTGTGGTAGTGCTAAGAAGGTTGCGTATTTTCAAAATGTAGATACCGTTAACCTTGCAAAGTCGCGTGGTCTTTATGACGCGAAGATTATGCCTAAGGATCTTATTACAATCACAGTAAACACAACAGACCCCCAGGTGGCTATCCCGTTCAACCTAACGGTGCAAAGCGCATTGAGTAACGGTGGAAGTCTTAGCGGAGGCGGAGGCTCTCTTCAAACTTACCTCGTTGATAATGACGGAAATATTCAGTTTCCTGTTGTAGGACGTATCCAAGTTGCTGGTTTGACAAAGAGCCAGTGTGAAGATAAAATTAGAGAAAGCATACTCCCATATCTCTCAAAGACTGAGAATCCGGTAATTACTGTTCGTATGTCTAGCTATCACGTTACCGTCATTGGTGAGGTGAATAGTCCAGGTGTTGTTCCTGTTGCCACAGAGAAGATGAGTGTGCTTGAAGCCATCGCCTCTGCCGGCGATCTCAGCATTTACGGTAAACGTGATAATGTTCTTCTCATTCGTGAGGATGCTACTGGTCAGAAGACGCAGCATCGTTTGAATCTGAACGATGCCAACATTATCAATTCACCTTACTATTATCTTCAGCAGAACGATGTGGTTTATGTAGAACCTAACAGTACCAAGGCTAAAAACTCAGCCATTGGTCAGTCTACCACTCTTTGGTTCTCGGTTATCGGCATCATTACGTCGGTGGCCTCTCTTGTCGTTAATATCCTTAGATAAGTATCTATTATTATAAATGTAAAGCGTTGGGCTTGTTGCTTAACGCTTTCTTTATATAAGCAGACGAGATTGTTGGCGTGTAATACGCGTCTTTAAATAGGAAAAAAGGTCTGTAAGGGCCAGTTTAAATTTTTAAATTCAGGATTGTAAAGTGGAACCTTTGAAGCATGAATGCGGAGTAGCGATGATCAGATTGCTCAAACCGCTTGAGTATTATCAGGAAAAATATGGGACATGGATGTATGGTCTCAACAAGCTGTATCTTATGATGGAGAAGCAGCATAATCGTGGACAGGAAGGCGCAGGCTTGGCTTGTGTGAAACTCGATTATCGACCAGGACATGAATATATGTTCCGTGAACGTGCTGAAGGAAAAGATGCCATAACAAAGATTTTTGGCACCGTGCAGAAAAATTATATCGACTTATCGCACGATGAACTGTCAGATGCTTCTTTCGCAAAACACAGTCTGCCGTTCGCTGGTGAGTTGTATATGGGTCATCTGCGTTATTCCACTACAGGCAAGTCGGGATTGTCATATGTTCATCCTTTCTTGCGCCGTAACAACTGGCAGGCAAAGAACCTCTGTTTGTGTGGCAATTTCAATATGACCAACATAGAGGGCATCTTTGACAAGCTAAAGGCTCAAGGCCAATGCCCGCGAATTTATAGCGACAGCTATATAATGCTCGAATATATGGGTCATCGTCTTGACAGAGAGGTGGAACGCAATTTTGTTGACGCAAAGGCCAAGGGGTTGGAAGGAACCGACATTACTGATTATATAAACGATAATGTGTTGATGAGCAATGTGCTCAAGACAACAATGGACGACTTTGATGGTGGTTATGTGGTTTGTGGTCTCACAGGTAGTGGTGAGATGTTCTCCTTACGTGATCCATGGGGTATCCGTCCTGCGTTCTACTATAAGAACGATGAAATCGTTGCCTTGGCAAGTGAGCGTCCTGTGCTTCAGACAACCTTTGATCTCGAGGTGGAAGACATTAAAGAACTTCAACCTGGTTACGCCATGTTTGTAAAGCGCAATGGCGAGTTTAGTGTTGAAAAGGTGCTTGATCAGCGTGGCGATTCTGCTTGCTCTTTTGAGCGAATCTATTTCAGCCGTGGTAGTGATCGTGACATATATGATGAGCGAAAGCTTCTTGGTGAACAGCTTCGTGAACCTGTGCTTAAAGCCATTGACAGCGACGTTCAGCACACCGTGTTCTCGTTCATTCCCAACACAGCAGAGGTGGCCTTCTATGGCTTGCTGAGAGGGTTTAAAAAATATTATAACGAGCAGAAGGTAAAGAAAATTCAAGCTCTTGGACACATTCCTACAGAACAGGAGCTCCATGACATTCTTGACAACTATGTGAGATCAGAGAAAGTGGCGTGGAAGGATATCAAACTTCGTACCTTCATTACTGAAGGCAACTCGCGCAACGACCTCGCCTCACATGTGTACGATGTTTCTTATGAATGCATAGAACCACATGTCGACAACCTTGTTGTAATAGACGACAGCATTGTGCGTGGCACGACGTTGAAGGAAAGTATTCTTCGAATGCTTGACCGTCTACACCCACGCAAAATAGTTATAGTTAGTAGCGCTCCACAGATTCGTTACCCCGACTATTATGGTATAGACATGCCTCGTTTGGAAGAGTTCTGTGTGTTCCGAGCTACAATGGAGCTACTGAAGGAACGCAACCTTCTCAATGTCTTGGACGAGGTGTATCGAGCATGTAAGACCGAGCTGCAAAAGCCTGCTGAGCAGATGACCAATTGTGTGCGTGCCATCTATAAGCCTTTCACGATTGAAGAGATAAACGCAAAAATTGTTGAGATGCTTCGTCCTGAAGGTATGACAACGCCGGTGGAACTTGTGTATCAGTCGATTGACGGCTTGCATACTGCAATACCTAACCACAAAGGCGACTGGTACTTTACTGGTAAGTATCCTACGCCTGGTGGCACTAGACTCTGTAATCAGGCATTTGTCAACTATATTGAAAAAGTGTATCAGAGTAAATAAGCAACCCAAAAATGTGTGACAGGTTTAACCATAACGGTTCATACCACATAAAATAACATGCATTAAAAAGAAATAAGTAATTCCGAATATCATAAAATGAGAAACGTAACTTTAGTTTTAGAAGACGGAACAAAGTTCCACGGAAAGTCATTTGGCTATGAAGCCCCCGTCGCTGGCGAGGTGGTGTTCAATACAGCCATGATGGGCTATCCCGAATCGCTTACCGATCCCTCTTATGCAGGACAGTTGATGACACTAACTTATCCGCTTGTGGGCAACTATGGCGTTCCTCCTTTCACGTTTGAGGCTAACGGTCTTCCTACGTTTATGGAGAGTGACAAGATTTATGCATCAGCTATCATTGTAGCCGACTATAGTGAGCAATGCAGTCATTGGAATGCTGTTGAAACTCTTGCCGAGTGGCTCAAACGTGAGAAAGTGCCAGGAATTACTGGCATCGACACTCGTGAACTCACAAAGGTGTTGCGTGAGCATGGTGTTATGATGGGAAAAATCTTGTTTGATGATGAACCCAACAACATTCCTCAAGCTGAATATGAGGGAGTAAATTTTGTTGACCTTGTGAGCTGCAAGGAGATTATTCGTTACAACGAGGGTGCAGACAAGAATGTGGTTCTCGTCGATTGTGGTGTAAAGGCTAACATCATTCGTTGTCTTATCAATCGTGGTGTTGAGGTTATCCGTGTGCCTTGGAACTACGATTATACTGACATGGAGTTTGATGGACTTTTCCTTGCCAACGGTCCTGGCGATCCCGACATGTGTGAGGACGCTGTAAAGATCATTCGCAAGCAGATGAGCAAGAGCGATAAGCCAATCTGTGGCATCTGTATGGGTAACCAGTTGCTTGCCAAGGCTGCTGGAGCATCTATCTACAAGCTGAAGTATGGTCATCGTTCTCATAACCAGCCCGTTCGTCTTGTAGGCACAGAAAAGTGCTTTGTTACAAGCCAGAACCATGGATATGCTGTAGATGCCAAGACCTTAGGTGCCGATTGGGAAGAGATGTTTGTAAACATGAATGATGGTTCTAACGAGGGTATCCGTCACAAAAGCAAGCCTTGGTTCTCAAGCCAGTTCCATCCGGAGGCATGTTCAGGACCTGTCGACACAGAGTTTATGTTTGACAAGTTTGTAGATTGCCTTAAAATGTAAAAAAGCTTCGCCTCCACTATACAATTTTATTATAAGAATATAATCTTAGAAGATATATGAATATCATATTTGAAGATATGTTTTTTAGATAAGATTGTTTTTTGGCGATAAGATTGATTCGTATCGATAAGATTTGATTTCTGAAGATCGATAAATATCTGATGAGAAGATAAAAATCTGATGAATCAAAAAAAAGTGGGGGAGTGAAATGTTTGATATAAATAGGCTTTGCCTCATTAAACATTAATAAAATAAAGCATTAGAATAAATGAAAGACGAAAATATAAAGAAAGTGTTGTTGCTCGGTTCGGGAGCCTTAAAGATAGGTGAAGCGGGCGAGTTCGACTATTCTGGTTCACAGGCGTTGAAGGCGTTGCGCGAGGAAGGTGTCAAAACGGTTCTTATAAACCCAAACATCGCAACCGTGCAGACCTCAGAGGGCGTAGCTGATCAGATTTATTTCCTTCCTGTACAGCCTTACTTTGTTGAGGAGGTAATAAAGAAAGAGCGTCCCGACGGCATCTTGTTGTCATTTGGCGGACAGACAGCGCTGAACTGTGGCGTTGAACTCTACCGCCAGGGCATTCTTGAGAAATATAATGTTAAGGTGCTTGGAACTCCCGTTCAAGCCATTATGGATACCGAGGACCGTGAGCTCTTTGTTCAGAAGCTTGACGAGATTAATGTCAAGACTATAAAGAGCGAGGCGTGTGAGACTATAGAGCAAACCCGTAAGGCTGCTGCTGATCTGGGTTATCCTGTTATCATCCGTGCTGCATACGCACTTGGAGGTCTTGGCTCAGGTTTTGCCGATAACGAGGAGGAGCTTAACAAGCTTGCCGAGAAGGCATTCTCTTTCTCTCCACAGGTGTTGGTAGAGAAGAGTCTCAAAGGTTGGAAAGAGATTGAGTATGAGGTTGTTCGCGACCGTTACGACAATTGTATTACAGTATGTAACATGGAGAACTTTGACCCTCTGGGCATCCATACCGGCGAGTCAATTGTTATTGCTCCTTCACAGACTCTTACCAACTCAGAATATCATAAACTTCGTGCTCTTGCCATCAAGATTATCCGTCATATCGGTATCGTGGGTGAGTGTAACGTTCAGTATGCTTTTGACCCACAGTCGGAAGACTATCGTGTTATTGAGGTAAATGCTCGTCTGAGCCGTTCTTCTGCTCTTGCTTCTAAGGCTACAGGCTATCCTCTCGCCTTTGTTGCAGCTAAGCTCGGCATGGGTTACGGCTTATTTGAGTTGAAAAACTCAGTAACCAAGACCACAAGCGCCTTTTTCGAGCCTGCACTTGACTATGTTGTCTGCAAAATTCCACGTTGGGACCTTTCAAAGTTCCGTGGTGTAGACAAAGAGCTCGGCTCTTCAATGAAGTCAGTAGGTGAGGTTATGGCCATTGGCCGCAATTTTGAGGAGGCCATTCAGAAGGGTCTTCGCATGATTGGTCAGGGCATGCACGGCTTTGTTGAGAATAAGGAACTTGAGATTGAGGATATCGATGCTGCTCTTCGCGAGCCTACAGACAAGCGTGTGTTCGTAATCTCCAAGGCTATGCATAAAGGCTATACTGTAGACCAGATTCACGAACTTACCAAGATCGACAAGTGGTTCCTTGAGAAGTTGCAGCACATCATCGACATCGATGAGGAGATGAAGAAATGCAACATCAACACCCTCGACAAGGATCTCCTCCGCACAGCCAAGGTTTACGGCTTTACCGATTTTCAGATTGCGCGTGCCGTTGGTCTTGAGGACGAGCTTAAGTCTATGCGTAAGGCATCGCTTGTTGTGCGTTCACGCCGTAAGAATTACGGAATCCTGCCTGTTGTTAAGCAGATCGATACCTTGGCTGCCGAGTATCCTGCACAGACCAACTATCTGTACGTCACTTATGCTGGCGTAAATAGCGATATAAAGTATGAGAACGACAAGCGTTCAATTATCGTGCTCGGTTCAGGAGCTTACCGCATCGGCTCATCTGTAGAGTTCGACTGGTGTGGTGTCCAAGCTCTTAACACCATCCGCAAGGAGGGTTTCCGTTCGGTTATGATAAACTATAACCCCGAGACCGTGTCAACCGATTACGACATGTGCGACCGCCTCTATTTCGATGAGCTCACCTTCGAGCGCGTTATGGACATCATCGACCTTGAGACACCTCATGGTGTAATTGTGTCTACAGGTGGTCAGATTCCTAACAACCTTGCTGTGCTTCTCGATGAGCAGCATGTACCTATCCTTGGTACCAAGGCTCAGGACATCGACAACGCCGAGGACCGTGCCAAGTTCTCTCAGATGCTTACCAACAACGGCATCAACCAGCCCGAGTGGAGCGCACTTACAAGCATGGAAGATATCGACCGCTTTATAGAGCGTGTAGGCTTCCCCGTTCTTGTGCGCCCGTCATACGTTCTCTCAGGTGCAGCCATGAACGTTTGCTCTAACGAGGATGAACTGAAACGCTTCCTCCAGTTGGCTGCCAACGTTAGCGAGGACCATCCTGTTGTTGTGAGCAAGTTTATCGAGCACGCCAAGGAGATTGAGATGGATGCTGTTGCAAAGAATGGAGAGGTTATTGCTTACGCTATTTCTGAACACATCGAGTTTGCTGGTGTCCACTCAGGTGACGCCACCATCCAGTTCCCGCCTCAGAAACTGTATGTTGAGACCGTTCGCCGTTGTAAGCGTGTAGGCCGTCAAATTGCCAAGGAGCTTCATATCAACGGCCCGTTCAACATTCAGTTTATGGCCCGCGACAACGATATCCTCGTTATCGAGTGTAACCTCCGTGCTTCGCGTTCATTCCCGTTCGTGAGCAAGGTGCTGAAGATCAACCTTATCGAGCTTGCCACCCGCGTAATGCTCGGTCTGCCCGTAGAAAAGCCCAACAAGAGCCTGTTCGATCTCGACTATGTTGGCATCAAGGCTTCGCAGTTCTCGTTCAACCGTTTACAGAAGGCCGACCCTGTGCTTGGCGTAGACATGAGTTCTACAGGCGAGGTAGGTTGCTTGGGTGACGATACAAACACAGCCTTGCTTAAGAGCATGCTCTCTGTAGGCTATCGCATACCGAAGAAGAACATTCTTCTTTCTACAGGTGGTGCCAAGCAAAAGGTTGAAATGCTTGATGCTGCAAAGAAGCTCATTGACAATGGTTACAAACTTTATGCTACAGGCGGTACAAGCAAGTTCCTTACAGAGAACGGCATCGAGAACACCCATGTGCTCTGGCCATCAGAGGAGGGTGATGAGCCCAAGGCTCTCGATCTGTTGCACGACCATACCATCGATATGGTTGTCAACATCCCGAAAAACCTCACAAGTTCTGAGCTTAGCAACGGCTACAAGATCCGTCGCGCCTCTATCGACCTTAACGTGCCTCTTCTCACCAATGCCCGTCTTGCAAGTGCGTTCATCTACGCCTTCTGCACAACGAAGCTTGAGGATATTGGCATCAAGGCTTGGGGTGAGTATTAATGAAAGCAAATAGTTGAGACCTCTCGGCTGTTAGTTATAAATGAAGCTTTTTAATCAAGGCTTTATAAACAATACTTTTTAAAACAAGGCTGTCAGTTTCTGCTATGGATTTTTCCATGTGGAAGCTGACAGTTTTTTTAGTCACAATATAATAATTATTATATTGTTTTTATCGTTTTTTAAAATGTAAAGAAAAGGTTGCGGAATAAAAAAAGCAGATAAAAATCTGCCTGTTATAAAACACAAAAGACAACCCTTGGATAAACAAAAGTTATCCAAGAGTTGTCTTTATATTTTGTCTTTAAATGTTGTAATGAAAAACAAAACAAACTTGCAAATCTTCTTTCAAGTCTTTTAGTTTGCGCTTTCAAACTCGCGCAAGAAGCGTGAATCGTTCTCTGAGAACATGCGGAGGTCAGCAACACGATATTTAAGGTTCGTGATACGCTCTACACCAAGACCGAAGGCGTAGCCTGTGTACACCTTGCTGTCTATGCCGCACGCCTCGAGCACATTGGGGTCAACCATTCCGCAACCGAGAATTTCAACCCAACCTGTATGCTTACAGAAAGCACAACCCTCGCCACCACAGATGTGGCAAGAGATGTCCATCTCGGCGCTAGGCTCTGTGAAGGGGAAGTAGCTCGGGCGCAGACGAATCTTTGTGTCAGGACCAAAGAGCTCGCGTGCGAAGGTCAAGAGCACCTGCTTAAGGTCTGTGAACGACACGTTTTTGTCAACATACAGACCTTCGAGTTGATGGAAGAAGCAATGGGCGCGTGCAGAAATTGCCTCATTACGGAACACACGTCCGGGGCAAATGACACGTATTGGTGGCTGTTGCTTCTCCATAATTCTGCTCTGGTCGTTGCTGGTGTGCGAACGCAGAATGATGTTCTTTGTCACATCGTTGGGGTTGGTCTCTACGAAGAAGGTGTCCTGCATGTCGCGTGCGGGATGGTCTGCAGCAAAGTTGAGCTTTGTAAACACATGCAGGTCATCGTCAATCTCAGGACCTTCAGCCAACGTGAATCCCATACGCTGGAAGATGTCGATAATCTGGTTGCGCACGATGGTCAACGGGTGGCGTGTGCCAAGAGCAATGGGGTAGGCTGAGCGTGTGAGGTCGAGGTCCACGTTCAAGTCGTCGTCGGTCTCATGTTGCTCTTTCAGCTCGTTGATCTTGGCAATAGCCATCTGTTTTAGCTCATTAATCTTCATGCCTACAGCCTTTTTTTGGTCTGCAGACACCTCACGGAAGTCTGCCATAAGGGCAGAGATTTCGCCTTTCTTGCTGAGATACTTCAGTCGTAGTTGTTCAATCTCTTCAGCGTTTTTTGCCGAGAGAGTGCTCACTTCCTTAAGAAGTTTATCTATCTTGTCTAATATCATAATCTGTTTATATGTTTTTACCGATGCAAAGTTAACATTTTTAATGCAAACAAGGAAATATATCAAAATAAAAAAGCTATGGTTTGGCTTAAAAATGGACTTTGTCAAATATAAAAATGGGCTTTGCCAAAGATAAAGGCTTAAAAGAGACTCAAAGGATGGATTGCCGATTTATTTTTGTGTTAAAAGGTCATTATATAGAAATAAAGTTGTAATTTTGCATCGAAGAAATTGAGAGATAACAGACCCGTTATTACAGGGTAATAATAATTAGTTATGAAAAAAGGTGCTTTCCTTATTGTGCTGGCCATAATCGCTAGCATATTTTGTTTTTCATCTGTAGGTTGTAGCGATAAGAAACCTGCAGCTGTCGACTCTGTTGCCACCACCGATTCAGACAGCATGGCTGTTGTCGACACCATGGCAACAATCATTACCGAGTCGCCCATGCCCAAGACAGCCGATGAACTGTTTGACGATTTCATTTTCAATTTTGCCGCCAATCGCAAGTTGCAATATTCGCGCATACAGTTTCCTTTGTCCGTAACGAAGTTTGGCAAGAAGTCGGAAATGACGGAAAAGTCGTGGCGCATGGAGCGTTTCTTTATGACGCAAGACTATTACACGTTGATTTTTGACAGTAAGCGTCAAATGTCCATAGTCAAGGATACGACCATCAATCATGTTGTTGTTGAGAAAATATATCTTAACACCAACATCTTAAAGCAGTATGTCTTCAACCGTCTTCAGGGGCAATGGAAGCTTACAGGTTTGAATGTCGATCGTTTGAAAGCGAGCAACAACTCTTCGTTCCTTAAGTTTTATAAGGCGTTTGTTGCCGATTCGGCTTTTCAGGTAAAGAGCATTAATGACCCGCTCCAGTTTTCAGGTCCTGATCCCGATGACGAGTTTAACACCATGACAGGTTTCCTCACCCCTGAGCAATGGCCTTCGTTCGCTCCCGAATTGCCTGGCCGACTTATATATAATATACTTTATGGTCAGAAATATGCGGAGAGTAGCCGTAAGATTTTCGTGATGCGCGGCATTGCCAATGGCTTGGAAACCGAGTTGACATTTGAATGTAAGAGAGGTCATTGGAAGCTGATGCAGCTTTCTATGTGATAATCTCTTAAAGATTTTGTGAATTTTTGGGAGAGCCTTAAAAAGAAAATAAAAACATACAGATGAAGATAACATTCCTTGGTACGGGAACCTCATGTGGCGTACCTACGTTAGGATGCTCATGCAAGGTGTGTCGCAGCACGAACCCTCATGACAGCCGCTTGCGTTGCGCCGCTTTGGTGGAGACCGATACAACACGTCTGCTCATCGATTGTGGTCCTGACATACGCCAACAACTAATGCCGTTGCCTTTCCGACGCATCGATGGCGTGTTGCTCACACACATGCACTATGATCATGTCGGTGGAATAGACGACCTTCGCCCTTATTGTCGTTTTGGCACCATACCCCTTTATGGCAATCGCAAGACCTTGCGTCATGTGCGCCAATGCATGCCTTACTGCTTTCCCCATGGTCTCATGCAAAGGATAGAGAAGAGCCTGCCGTGGCTCAAGCTAAAGCTTTATCCTGGCGTTCCAAGTCTGTCGCTCAACCCGATTCATGTCCACAGGTCGTTTTCTGTTGGCGACATAGAGGTCTTGCCGATAAACGTTCTTCATGGCAAACTTCCCATCTTGGGTTTCCGCTTAGGTCGCAATTTTGCTTATATAACCGACATGAAGAGCATGTCAGAAGACGAGCTCCATTATCTTAAAGGTGTGCGCACGCTCGTTGTCAACGCCTTGCGCTTTGAAAAGCCTCACCATTCGCACCAGTTGGTTGCAGATGCTGTGGCTTTCGCCCATAAGGTTGGAGCGGAGCAAACATGGTTAATTCATTTTAATCATGATATTGGTTTAGAGACAGAAGCACAGGCCAAACTTCCAAGAAACGTGGGCTTGGCTTACGATGGACTTGAGATTGAGGTCTGAACCTCTTTTTGCTAAAGAAACAGCGGGCTTTTCTTAAAAAGACAATTATAATAATAAAAATACAAATCTAAAAACTCAACAAACGTCAAGCTTCATCGTTATGATGTGCTCGACAAACAGAAGAAAAATGGCAACATATTTAAGTACAGACATAAAGAAGGTGACAGCCACACGCTTTCTTGATTTCAAGCAACGTGGCGAGAAGATAACAATGCTCACAGCCTACGATTACACCACAGCTCGCATAATAGATGCTGGCGGCGTAGACAGTATTCTTATTGGCGATTCTGCCAGCAATGTCATGGCAGGCAACTCCGACACCTTGCCAATAACCGTTGACCAGATCATTTATCATGCTCGTGCCGTTGCCCGTGCTGTAGACCACGCTCTCGTGTTGTGCGACATGCCCTTTGGCAGCTATCAGGTAAGCAAAGAAGAGGCCGTGCGCAACGCAGTAAAGATAATGAAAGAAACTGGTGTCGATGCCTTGAAGCTCGAAGGTGGTGTAGAGATCTTGCCCGCCGTTGAAGGCATTCTTGCTGCCGGCATCCCCGTGTGCGGCCATTTAGGTCTCACGCCTCAAAGCGTACATAAGTTTGGTGGTTACGGCCTTCGTGCAAAGGGTGAGACAGAGGCAGCCAAGCTCATCGCCGATGCTGAGGCGCTCGACAAGGCCGGCTGTTTTGCCATCGTCCTTGAGAAGGTGCCCGCAGCTCTTGCAGCAGAGGTTAGCCGTCGTGTGAGCTGTCCCACCATTGGCATTGGTGCAGGCAACGGAACCGATGGCCAGGTTCTTGTCTATGCCGACATGATGGGCATGTCTAAGGGCTTTAAGCCCAAGTTCTTACGTCAGTATGCCGACTTGTGGGATGTCATGACCAACGCCGTTGGCCGTTATGTTGACGATGTTAAGAGCACGGCGTTCCCTAACGAAGCAGAAAGCTACTAAGGAGCCTCTTGCTCCCATGTTTCATTAAAGACACCATTAATGACAGTAAAATTAAACACAGAGACACCCATTCATAACAATCTGTGGTACAGCGGTTTCGTTATGTTAGCCTTGGCGGGTTTCTTGCTCACTCTTTCGGCTTACATGCTCATGGCCCTTCTGCCTTTGCACATAGGAGCTCGCATGGCTTCAAGCGCGGTCATCTGTCAAGAACAGTTGCTATGTGCCGTCACTTACGCCCTCGGATTGTTTGCCTTCGGCCCGTTCTGCAACTGGCTCACCCAGCGTTATCGTCGTGGGTTGGTTTGCGTGCGTGCTATCGAGGGTTACACCCTTTGTGTGGCTGCTTCATGGCTCGTGCTGAAGAATCCGCAATGGGCCATTCCCTTGGTCATAGAGGTTTTGCGCTTTTTCACAGCCGCCTGTTATGGTCTTGCTGCCATCGTGCTGTTCGGCACCTTGATCGTAGACAAGACCGAGTCGGTTTATCGCACACGCGCCAACCACTCTGCTGCTTGGCTCGCCCGTTTAGGCATCGCGTTAGGTCCGTTGACCGCCATCGTTCTGTTCCGTCACACCAGCGCCGCCGATGTGTGCCTGTGGGCTGCCTTGGCAGGTTTCGCGTCTGCCGTTTTGGTTCGTCTTGTGCGCTTCCCGTTCAAGACCCCCGAAGACGATGTTCACCACATGTCGTTTGACCGGTTCATGCTTGGTGGCGAGTGGCATCTGTTCCTCTTTACCGCCTTCAGCTTCGCCTGTTATGGTTATGTGCTGACCATGGTAAGTTCTGTTGCTTTCTTTGCTCTTGTCATGGTAGGCTTCTTGTGGGCTTTGCTAACCGAGCGTTTCATGGGCACGTTAAACCACGGTTGGACCGACCTCTTTGTGGCGTTCTTCTTCATCCTCTCAGCCATGTCGGTCTTTTGTTCGTCCAGCGGCATGCTTCCAGGCTATTTAACCCCTTGTTTGCTTGGTGGAGGAGTGGGTATGGTTGGCGCTCGTTCCCAGCTCATGCTCATCACCCATAGCGACCATTGCCGCCGTGGCACAGCCATCAGCACGTTCTTTCTCGCCAGCGAGTGGGGTGTGGCTGTAGGAATGTTCATAGGCATAGCAATAAAATGGGCTTAAAAGCAAATGAAGAGCAAAATTCAAAGCAAATAAAGGGCTTAAATAAAGGGTTTAATAAAACTCATAAACAGCTCTTCAGAAGCACATAAAACATAGATCCGTTTGTGGACCTTTTAAAAATAACTCTTTTTATTTAAAAAATGGAAAAGATTAGTTTTCAAGCTGTTATGCCTCATGTCTTCTCTGGCCGTGCAGACCTTTGTTCTGAGGTATGGGGCAAAGACATAAGCTTCAGCAAGGGCCATCTCTACCTCGTGGAAGCTGATAGCGGCAAGGGCAAGAGCACGTTTTGCAGCTACATCGTGGGCTATCGTCACGACTATGACGGTAGCGTGCTCTTTGACACGATCTGCGCCAAAACCCTGTCTGTGGACCAATGGGTAGACCTGCGCCGTGCTCACATCAGCTATCTGTTTCAAGAGTTGCGCTTGTTTCCCGAGCTCACGGCTTGGGAGAATGTTGCAATAAAGAACAACCTGACAGGCTTTCAGAAGGAGAGCGTGTTGAAAGAGTGGTTTGAGCGTCTTGGCGTTGCCGACAAGCTCGATGCAAAGATTGGCCACATGTCGTTTGGTCAGCAGCAACGTGTGGCGATGATCAGAGCGTTGGCACAACCTTTCGACTTTGTTGTCGTTGACGAACCAATAAGCCATCTTGATGACGACAACGCCGCCATCATGGCCGACATAATGATGTGCGAAGCCCATCGTCAGGGAGCCGGCGTTATCGTTACCAGCATCGGCAAGCACATGAAGTTGGACTATGAAAAAACATTTAAGCTATGAGCCTTGTTTGGAAGTTGTTGCGGCAGCATGTTAGCGTGCCGCAGTTTGTCGGTTTCTTTTTTGCCAATTTGTTGGGCATGTTCATCGTGCTCTTTGGCTATCAGTTTTATCGTGACGTGCTGCCTGTGTTCACCCAGAATGACAGCTTCATGAAGGCCGACTATGTTATCGTAAGCAAGAAAATAGGCATGGCCACCACCATGTCGGGACGGTCAAACACGTTCAGCAACAGCGAGATCGACGACCTTACCTCTCAGCCCTTTGTCCGGTCGGCAGGTCGTTTCATCTCCACAGGTTATAAGGTTGACGCCACGATGAGCGTTAACGGCGTCAACATTCTTAACTCGGAACTGTTCTTTGAGAGTGTGCCCGACCGCTTTGTCGTTGTGTCCGGAGCCGATTGGCGTTATCGTGATGGCGACAATACGGTTCCCATAATCTTGCCTCGTTCATATCTCACGATGTATAATTTTGGGTTCGCACAATCTCACTCGCTACCAAAGCTTTCTGACGGTTTGGTAAGCATGATCGACTTCAATATCTTCATCAACGGCAATGGTCTTCATGATCGTTTCAAGGGGCGTGTAATAGGTTTCTCCAACCGCATCAGTTCCATTCTTGTGCCTGAAGCGTTTATGAAATGGAGCAACAGCCGTTACGCTCCCGATGCTCCCGATGAGCCCACACGTCTCATTATGGATGTAAACAATCCTGCCGATGGCCAGTTTTCAAAGTATCTTGACAGCAAGGGTTATGAGGCCGAAAACAACGATGCTAACGCCGAGAAGATGATCTCTTTCTTGCGTCTCATGGTCTTCATCGTTGTTGTTGTTGGTCTTACAATCTCAGCCTTAAGTTTCTATATCCTCATGCTGAGCATCTATCTTTTGGTTCAGAAAAACTCTTACAAGCTTGAGAACCTCCTGCTCATAGGTTACAGTCCGTCAAGCGTGTCACGTCCCTACCAGTTGCTTGCCACAGGCCTCAATTTCTGTGTGCTTGTCCTTGTGGTGGTTCTTGTGCTCGTGGCCCGTAGCTGTTATATGGATGTACTGACGCTTCTCTTGCCCGACATCTCTGAGCCGTCGTTTCTCCCGACCGTCTTTCTTGGTCTTCTGCTCTTCCTCTTTGTGACCTTGGTTAACACGGTGGTTATAAGGCGCAAGATTATCAATATATGGAACCGTAAGGAGTGAAAAAGTTTTTTTAAAGCGCAACCTGTTGGTTTTGAAATGAGAGCCATAGGTTTTTTAATAGGTGTCATCTGGCTTTTTGAAAGATAGCCAATAAACTGTTTTGAAAACAAGCTTATATAAAACAAGGCCTGTTGCTGATAATGTTTGCAACAGGCCTTGTTTCTTTGTCGATGTTAGAACGTTTGAGGTCGTTTTTCCAAGCTTTTATTTCTAATCCTTTGGCTCCTGCCTCATTCAGTTATTCCCGCCTCTTTCCATTGTTTTGCGAGCTCATGGCAGTCGGCAAGAGCACTTTCCCTGTCTATGTCATATTGTTCTGTGAGCAGGTCGGCCATGTTGTCTACAGAAAACTCTTTGCCGTAGAGCTGTTCCCACAGATAGGCAGCTGTCTCGTTCATGCTTATAATGTTGCTGAAATCGATATTCTCCTTGCCTTCGGCAACGATAATCTTTTCGCCGCACACATCTCTAAGTTTAAAACCTTTCTTTGCTTTCATATTAGTTATTTATTTTGTTTGGGAAAATTTTCAACCATATTCTGCGATAAAAGGCGAGCAAATAGCGGCGTAAGGGTAGGAGCGAGGTCCACACAAACGAGTAGATGAGCCATTTCGGGTGGTTTGTCTTGTCAATGGTCGTTCGTCCCTTGCGGTAGAAGCCGACAACAAAGCCCTTCACATCGCTTTTTTTACATCTCTCCACGCCCAGGTTACCATCGCCGCGAAGTGTCACGTCGTCGCCTTTAATCTTCACGATGCGATGAAGCACAAACACCCCTTTCGATACCTCAGCCAGCACGGCGTCGCCTTTGCGTATGGTTGTGGCCTTTATAAGGAGCGCCTTGTCGCGTCCGTTTTCAAGGAACGGTCTCATGCTGTAGCCTTTCAGCCTTAGCGTCACGGTGTGGCCCTCGTCGAGCAGTTTTACAACCTCGGGCAAGAACTGTGCGTTCTGAAACAGAACCTCCTTCACCTCGGCACATAACACCGGAAACGACCCTGGCTCCAGCTCCGTCGTTTCGGGCTTTGTGTAAGGCTTGTTGGCGTTTGGCTCAAGCTTGAAGCTTGGCACGATGGCGGCAGCACACACCTCGGCAGCCTCCCTGTTTGGCAGACAATGGAGCACATAAATGCCCGTTGTCTCTATTATTTTTGTTACCGTGTTGCAGATGGCGTTGAAAATGTCCTCGTCCCATTTCATCGATGAGCACGAAGGCAGAACCGATGCAAACGCCTCTACAGGTTTCAGCTGTTCCACCCTGTTTGTTGTCGCGCGGTTTATTCGCGTAATGGCGCCAAGCGGAGCCTTCACGTTACGGTAACAAGGTGTTTTGCCGCTCCACGGGCTGCCATAAATGAACGCCTTGCCGTCTATCATTCGCACAATGGGGTTGTCGTCGTTCATCAAGTCGCAATGGGGTATATGTCTCAACCACATGCTCACCTGCGTGCTCTTGCCCGTTCCGCTTTTCGCGATAAAAGCGTAGCCCTTGCCGTTGTGTCTCACGAGCGAGGCGTGTATGAGCAAGGTCTGTTGGCGGCATCCGTTAAAGGCAAAGATAAGCATGAGCGCGTTGTTCAGTCCGAAGCTGCGCATGTTATAGTTGCCGTTGAGCGCACAAAAGCAATGTTTAAACTCCTTGTCGGCCTGTAGCAAGCAGCAGTTGCGCCCCATGATATCTTTAATGATATATTGGTAGCCTCCGTCGTCAATTCTGTCAACGACGGTTTTGCCGTTTCCTGTGTCAAACTCGCGAATTCTCTCCCGTCGTTCCTTGGCTATTGGTTTTAGGCTGTCATCGACATGAAGGGAGAAGAGCAGGTCGCCGTTTGGGGCGTCTTGTTCAAAAACGCGAAAAGATGGAATCAAGTTTTTGTCGTTGATTCCATCTTTGCTGAACGATATGCCAATGTTGAAATCTGCAATTGAGTAATTGTATGATTTCTCTGAGTGCATGGTCATATTTTTTTCTGTTTTCTTCGTTTCCTTAGTTTCTTTTTCCTTATTCAGGTCTTTGTCCCTCAGGCTTCGGTCCCTTTTTCTTGTCTTTCAGCTCTTTTTTCAGGGTTTTGCGCTCCTCGGCTTTTGCTTTAGCTTCGGCTTTAGCCTTGGCTTTCGCTTCCTTGACCTGAATCTTCATGGCCTTGCGCTCCTCCTTTGTCATGGGCTTTTCGTCGTCCACATCGAGCGTTATGACCGTATATTGGAACTCGTTTGGTGTGATGTGTTTGAGCGTGTATTTGCCGTTGCCGTAACGTTTCTTTGCGGCAATAAACTTTTTCTCGATGTCTTTCTTTTTAACCGAGAAGGTCGTCTCGCAAGTGGGCGTTTGAAAGCCCTTGCTCTTCAGGTAGTCGCGCAGCTGATAAGAGTAGTTGTCGCGTCCGTAGAGGAATCCTGTTTTGCTTTTCACGGCAGCCGAATCGAGCGTCTGTATGTCTGTCATATAAACGGTAGAGTCGTTAAACGAGATGGCCATGCCATATACATAAACCTTCTTTGTCTTATCTGCTGCCTTGGCCACGCTTCCAACCATGAGGAAGGCAACAAGGACAAGGAGTAATTTTTTTAAAATCATGTGCTTTTAACGTTGTTATATAAATAATCTTATTACAATCACATCGGTTCACCCCAATCGGTTGACCATGTCGGTTCACCCTAATCGGTTGGTTCCCGTTGGTTGCCCCCAATCGGTTGGCTCCGTTTTTCTCTCTGACAGGTTGCTCAGAGGCGCCCTCTTCCAGCCCCTCGTAGCCACACCTCTTTTTTTCTTACTTGCCGAGATACGATCTCAACAGCTTGTTGTGCGTGTTCTGACGCAGACGGCGCAACGCCCTCTCTCTGATCTGTCTTACACGCTCGCGTGTGAGCCCATAGCGTTTGCCTATTTCGTCCATCGACATCTCGGGTTGGCCTATGCCGTAGAACGCCATGATGACGTTGCGTTCGCGCTCGTTGAGCACGTTCAGCGCCATCGACATCTCCTCGCGAAGCGACTGCTTGAGCAGCTCGGCATCGGTTGAAGGGGTCTCGTCGCTTGAAAGCACGTCTATCAGGCTGTTTTCTTCGCCCTCTTTAAAGGGCGCGTCCATCGACACCTGACGCGTGTTTGCCTTTATAGCTTCCTCCACCTTTTCCTGTGGCAGGCCTGTGCTCGATGCTATCTCGTCGATGCTCGGGCGTCGTTCGTGCTCTTGTTCAAACTTGCTCAGCGCCTTGTTTATCTTGTTTACCGACCCCACCTGGTTGAGCGGCAGGCGCACGGGTCGTCCTTGCTCAGCAATAGCTTGCATGATGCTTTGTCTTATCCACCACACGGCGTAGGATATGAACTTGAAGCCGCGTGTCTCGTCAAACTTCTTCGCTGCTTTGATCAATCCTATGTTGCCCTCGTTGATGAGGTCTGGCAAGCTGAGTCCTTGGTTCTGATACTGTTTGGCAACCGACACAACAAACCTCAGGTTTGCGCGTGTGAGCTTTTCAAGCGCTTTGTTGTCGCCCTCCTTTATGCGTTGGGCCAATTCAACCTCTTCATCGAGCGAAAGAAGTTCCTCGTGCCCGATGTCTTGTAGGTACTTGTCAAGAGCGTCGCTCTCGCGGTTGGTAAACGATTTGCTTATTTTTAGTTGTCTCATGTAGCTCACGCGATTTTTTTAGATTATACAAAGGTATATATTATTTTTTTTCTTACGCAATGTTTTTTGATTTTTTTTCTTTATGTAGTCTCATCTTGTAAGATTTTTTGCATTTTGTTTTGTTAATTGTGAATATTAAGCTACTTTTGCACAATAAAAACAGACAAACTGGCTGTTTTTGGCGACACGTTAGCTTGCCGTCTTCACATTTTATTAAAAAATAAGGAGCTCTCACACGGTTCTCATACTATATATTAATAAGGTGTTATGGTCTATGGCCACTTGAGCAAGCACGCCAACACAAGCATTTGTTTGGTCGATAGGGCAAAAACAGAAAATTATTATATTGTTAGCATATATGAATAAAACCATTATTACAGTAGTAGGCAAGGATACTGTTGGTATCATTGCAAAAGTGTGTGCTTACCTCGCTGAAAGCCATGTCAACATTCTGGACATCTCTCAGACCATCGTTCAAGACTTTTTCAACATGATGATGATCGTTGACATGACAAAGATGGAGAAGCCGTTTGAGGTTGTGGCCAATGAGCTGGAGCAGATCGGCAAGGAGATTGGCGTTCAGGTGAAATGTCAACGCGAGGAGATTTTTGACATGATGCATCGCATCTAACTTTAAGGACCTTCCATTTTACATAATCAGACAGAATCATTATGATTAACATATACGAGGTTTTCGAAACCAACAAAATGATAGAGAAGGAAAACCTGGACGTGCGCACAATAACCATGGGCATAAGCCTGCTCGATTGTGCCGACTCCAACCTCGACGTTCTCTGTCAAAACATCTATGACAAGATCTGCCGTCTGGCCAAAGACCTGGTGAAGACGGGAGAAGACATCTCGCGCGAGTTTGGCATTCCCATCGTCAACAAGCGCATAGCCATAACCCCCATCTCGTTGGTGGGAGGTTCTGCTTGCAAAACTCCCGACGACTATGTGAAGGTGGCAAAGGTGCTCGACCGTGCTGCCAAGACCGTTGGCGTGAACTTTCTCGGCGGCTACTCGGCCGTGGTGTCGAAGGGCATGAGCAAGAGCGATGAGCTCCTCATACGCTCCATTCCTAAGGCTTTGGCTGAGACCGACTTTATTTGCAGCTCCATCAACGTGGGCTCAACGAAGACGGGCATCAACATGGACGCCGTGAAGCTCATGGGTGAGATTGTGAAGCAGACGGCTGAAGCCACCAAGGAACGTGCATCTATAGGCTGTGCCAAGCTGGTGGTGCTGTGTAACGCTCCCGACGACAATCCATTCATGGCCGGCGCTTTCCACGGCGTGAGCGAGGCCGATGCTGTAATAAGCGTTGGCGTGAGCGGTCCCGGCGTGGTGAAATATGCTCTTGAGAGCGTTCGTGGCGAGAGCTTCGAGGTGCTATGCGAAACCATCAAGCGCACGGCGTTTAAGATCACCCGTGTCGGACAGCTCGTGGCTAAGGAGGCGTCAAGCCGTCTGGGCATACCGTTTGGCATCATAGACCTCTCGCTGGCTCCCACACCTGCCGTAGGCGACAGCGTGGCCGACATCTTGAAGGAGATCGGTCTTGAGCACCCCGGCGCTCCAGGCACAACAGCTGCTCTTGCCTTGCTCAACGACCAGGTAAAGAAGGGCGGCATCATGGCCTCGTCTTATGTCGGCGGACTGAGTGGCGCGTTCATCCCCGTGAGCGAGGATCAGGGCATGATTGATGCTGTAGAGGCTGGCGCCCTGACCATAGAGAAGCTTGAGGCCATGACCTGCGTGTGCTCCGTGGGCCTCGACATGATCGCCATCCCCGGCGACACGCCTGCCACCACTATCTCGGGCATTATTGCCGACGAGGCTGCCATCGGCATGATCAACCAGAAGACCACAGCCGTGCGCGTGATTCCTGCTGTCGGCATGAAGGTCGGCGATAATGTCGATTTTGGAGGCCTTCTTGGCCATGCTCCCATCATGCCTGTAAACCGCTTCTCTTGCGAAGCTTTTGTGAACCGTGTTGGCCGAATACCGGCTCCTGTACATAGCTTTAAAAACTAGTTGACGGGTTCTTGCTTAGGCAAGCGGCAAGTTGAGCAGACAAGTAGATTAGCCTTGCGACCAGCAATTGCAGGACAAGACTAATCTTCTTGTCTTTATTTTTTTTGTAAGCTGTTGTTTACAAGACAATTATCTTGTCTCCTTTAACCATAAACTTCACGTCGTGTTGCTCAAAACAGAGACCATACACGCGGTTGCTGTCATTATGATATTGTGGTCTCGGGTCAAGCGCCAGCACCTCTTCAAGCGCCTCGCTCAGGTCTGCACCAAGCTTGTTGCGCCGCTCCTGCGGCATGACAACCTTTAGCCGCTTGATCTTCTCAGCGCCTGTGAAACCGCTCTCGGCCTCAGGGTGAGCGTCGGCATAAGGCACATAAGGCTTGATGTCGTAAATGGGGGTGCCGTCCATGAGGTCGGCGCCGCTCACACGGATCACAGGGCCTGTCGCAGCCTCAAGGTCTATGCTCTCGATCTTTACCGACGACAGCCCCAGGTTGTTGGGACGGAAAGGAGAGCGCGTGGCCCAGATGCCCATGCGCTTGTTGCCGCCAAGCACAGGAGGACGCACGGTCGTGCCCGTGGCCTTGTGGGGGTTGGCAGAGAAGCCCCATATGAGCCACAGGTAGCTGAAACCGTCGATGCCACGAAGCGCTTCGGGGTCGCGCCACTCTTTTGTGAACGTTATGAACCCCTTTAAGGACGATGCCAGTCCGCTCTGCTTGGGCACACCAAACTTGGTCTTTAGAGGCGAGTGGAAGTGGGCTATAGGCTTTATGACCATCTCTTCGCTCGCTTGTTTTTTTATGTCTTTTTCTTCCATCTTGTTCTCGTTTTTGTTCGCATGTTGCGCAAAGTTATGCAAAGATAATGCAAACCGAGAGCAGAATATCAAGCTTGCTTGAATATTATGCCGAGGTGCAGCTTATCTTATGCAAAGATAATGCAAACCGAGAGCAGAATATCAAGCTTGCTTGAATATTATGCCGAGGTGCAGCTTATCTTATGCAAAGATACAACAAAGAATGATGAAAAGCAAACACGAAGAGAAATTTTAATTCTTAGAAATTGCTTGCCAAAGCAAGAACTCATCGTCTTATAAAATAAGGTGTAAAGCACGGAAACGCCACCAAAAACATGTGAAAACGTTTTCTTTGAAAATGTCAAAATGTAATTATTTTCCCTTAGATAGTAAATTATTGTCTTTTTATTTGTGTGTTTCAAATAAAAGGTGTAATTTCGCATCTACAATCTTACGAAAAGTAGAAAACATGTCCTACGACATATTTTACCGTAACTGAAACAATGTATAAAAACTGAAAATAGAAATAGAGTATTAATCAAAAAAATACATACAGATGAAAAAATACAACTTTAATGCAGGTCCGTCAATCCTTCCAAGAGAGGTGATTGAGAATACTGCGAAACAGATTTTAGATTTCAATGGTACCGGACTGTCACTCGCTGAGATCAGTCATCGTTCCAAAGATTTCCAGCCTGTTGTCGACGAAGCAGAGTCGCTCATCAAGGAGATCCTCAACATTCCTGAGGGCTACTCCGTGCTGTTTCTTGGAGGTGGAGCCTCGTTGGAATTCTGTATGGTGCCTTTCAACTTCCTTATAAAGAAGGCCGCATATCTCAACACAGGCACATGGGCAAAGAAGGCCATGAAGGAGGCAAAGCTTTTTGGCGATGTGGTTGAGGTGGCTTCGTCTGCCGATGCCAACTACACGTTCATTCCTAAGGGATGGGACGTTCCTGCCGATGCCGACTATCTTCACATCACAACCAACAACACAATCTATGGTACCGAGATCCGCAAAGATCTTGACGTGCCCGTGCGTCTTATTGCCGACATGTCGTCCGACATCTTCAGCCGCCCTGTGGACGTGTCAAAATACGACTGCATCTATGCTGGTGCCCAGAAGAACCTCGCCATGGCCGGTGTGACCCTCGCCATCGTGAAGAACGACGCTCTGGGCAGGGCTCCTCGCCAGATTCCTACCATGCTCGACTATCGCACACATGTGGAGAAGGGCTCTATGTTCAACACTCCTCCCGTGGTGCCCATCTACTCGGCTCTTGAGACCCTGCGTTGGCTGAAGGCCAAGGGTGGCGTTGAAGCCATGGACAAGCTTGCAAAGGAGCGTGCAGAGCTGCTCTACGGCGAGATCGACCGCAACAAGCTGTTCCGCGGAACCGTTAAGGAGGAAGACCGTTCTGTCATGAACATCTGCTTCGTCATGAACGACGAGTATGCTGAGCTTGAGAAGCCTTTCTTCGAGTTTGCCACATCCAAGGGCATGGTCGGCATCAAGGGCCACCGCTCTGTTGGCGGCTTCCGTGCCAGCTGCTACAACGCTCAGCCGCTTGAGGGCGTGCAGGCGTTGGTTGACTGCATGAAAGAGTTTGAAGCAAAGCTTTGAGAATTTTGAGTTTTGAGTTTTGATTTTTGAATTATCGGCTTTCAGCCTATTTTGAATTATCGATTTTTGAT
>ULQK01059447.1_pt1 | contig 30433 bp, 22 predicted proteins | sample 1954371 | NCBI WGS metagenome assembly ULQK01 (sample SAMEA4835652, study PRJEB28245) | human gut metagenome | biome: gut microbiome; material: fecal sample | place: Denmark | collected 2008 | reverse complement strand
CTGATTATCAATATACTTTATATTTGAGGAGGTGAAGTAAGGCTGATAAACAGCAATAATCAACAATAAACGAATCGGTGTAACTCATTGAGTTGCACCGATTTTTGTTTTAGTTAAACTTTGTATATTTGGCTCTGATTTCGGATATTTATCGTAAATTTGCACCAAATCGTTCACGCGACTTAAAGGTTGACGAAGTTAAACTTAAAGACATATACCTTATTATATGTAAGAAATGGCAAAGGCAAATTATCATATCCGAAGGAAGTGCCCTATATGCGGAACCATCTTTGAGATTCGCACCATTGATGCTGTGTATTGTTCTCACAACTGTTCCGCTGTAGCCTCTAAGAGGAAAAAGGCTCAGGAAGAGAAGGAAAAGAAGTATGAGCAGATGGCGAAGGAAATTCCAGACATCAAGGAGTATCTAACCGCAGCAGAGGCAATAGCAATGTACTGCGTTGAACGTAGTACATTGTATCGTGACATTCGATTAAAGAAACTTCCGTCCGTTAATCTCGGCCAACGTCAGCTAAGGCTGAAACGTTCTGATTTGGATGAGCGTTACGAACTGAGGAAGAAAGTGCGGAAGGCTGCTAAGAAGCCTATTCCCAAGACATACAATCTCGAACCAGAGAATTGCTATACCATCGGAGAAATCTCGAAGAAGTTCAGGATTCATGATTCATCCGTATGGGCGCATATCCGCAAGTTCTCCATCCCTACCCGACAGATAGGTAACTATGTGTACGCTCCAAAATCAGAAATCGACAAACTCTACAAATCCATCAAACTATGAAGACTCCTATGAAGCGCACGGTATTCAAAGTAATACTCCGCAAATCTGAATACAAAGAGCAATGGTCATTGCTCATTGAAAGTTTTCTGTCTTTGAGCCTGGCAAGGATAAGCCTTTACGCAAACATGAACCACTTGGACGGTTTATAACTACTCCTATCTTTGATAAGAATAGTTCCGGTAGGACATTGGCCGATGGCAAAGCCTACTATCGACCCAAGCGTGATGCCAATGGAATCATCCTGTGCCGTTCACAAAAGGACCAAGAGGCATGCATCTTTGCTGATAAGGTTCGTGACCTTCGCCAGCACGAATACGATAATCAGTCTTTGTACACAGACTCGGAGGCAGAACAAGCAGCACAAAACGAAAGGTCAAAGTGCGACTTTATCAAATACTTTGAGGAGTTAAAGGACAAACGTCACAAGAACAGTTCCAAGTCCATTCAAGTCAATTGGAATCGTGAACTTGCACTTCTGAAGTTATATACAGATGGGAAGCCGCTTCTATTTGGTAGCATAGACCTGAATCTCATCGAAGACTACAAGGATTACCTTATCAACGCGCCCCAAGGAGGCTGTAAGACAGGAACCATATCAGCCAATACCGCCTCGACCTATTTCTCGATATTCAAGGCAGGTCTTCATCAAGCCTTCGTCGATGGCTACTTGACCATCGACCTTGCAGCCAAAGTTAAGAACATATACTACGAGGAAAGCCAACGCGAGTATCTGACACTGGAAGAACTTAACCAACTGGCAGCAACACCATGTGATAGCGAAATTCTCAAAAGAGCAGCCTTATTTTCTGCCTTGACAGGATTACGTCATAGTGACATCAAACAGTTAAAGTGGCGCGATATTGTGAAAGACAAGGAACATTACCAGCTCCATTTTACCCAACAGAAAACCAGGGGTGTAGAGTATATGCCAATTTCTGATCAGGCATATTCCTTGTGTGGCGAACGAGGCGATGCAGACCGACTTGTCTTTGAAGGGCTACAAGACCCATCATGGATTAACCGACCTGTGAAACGATGGATAGAAGCCTCGGGTATCACCAAGCACATCACCTTTCACTGCTTTCGCCATACCTATGCTACCTTGCAGTTGACTAATGGTACGGACATCTATACAGTCAGCAAGATGCTCGGCCATAAGAAGGTAACAACAACTCAAATCTATGCCAAGATAGTTGACGCAAAGAAGGATGCTGCCGCTGATGCCATCCAAATCACCCTCACTGACGACATGATTGGAACTCCCATCGACCCCAAGAAAGAATAGTTCGTATTCCACTTCCATAGGTCTAAGCATACAGAAACTTTTACGTTATTCACATCCATAGCCATTCACATTCATGTGTGAGTGGCTTTTTTCATATTTGGCCTTTTGTTTGTCATTTTCGTTATGCTAGGGATATGGTACCAATCATAACGATGCCATAACGAAATTATTTTTCACCACCGTTATTTTTGTTTTCGCTGATTATCAGCATGATACAAAGAAGACAAAGGCATGATAAGTATGTTCCTCTTATGCCTCGAATCATGCCGAAATCACCATTCCTTTTTCCGATACTTTTGCGGTCGCTTTCTTGCAAAAGAGAGTGACTGTAGCATAAGCTGCAGCCAACTTAAACACACATTTTTTATGCGTACAGAAGTACCCACATTCGATGCAATGCCACAGATGATGGCTAACATCCTTGAGAAGTTGGAGACGCTTGAACAAAAGTTCGACGCTCTGCAGTCAAACAACAATGTAGAGGCAGATGCATGGTTCTCGCTGCAAGACCTATGCAATTACCTCCCTAACCATCCAGCCGAACAAACGGTTTACGGTTGGACGAGTAATCGCACCATTCCCTTCCACAAAAATGGCAAGAGCATTCTTTTCCGCAAATCGGAGATTGATGCATGGCTCATGCAGACCTCTCGCAAGTCAGTCAATGACATTTACGATGAAGCATGTGCGTATGTAGCCAATAATCCCAAAGGCAGAAAGGAGGTGACACGCAACCATGTATAACCACCTTTCGATCTATGAGGAGTTTTTCGGAGTTAAAGAGGGAGAACTGCTGTCTTTTTCCTTTTTCCGAAAACCCATCCGCAACACGGAACCTTTGCGCTGCATCGGCATTCCTGACATCTACCGCTACATCGTTGGCCCGTATGCAAAGAAGCAAACAGAAATGTTGCGCTCCATTACGGGCAAAGACCAGGCACGCAAGTACAAAGCTGAGAATTTCGACTTCTGCACATTCTCTGGTATCTTTCATACTCGAAACAAGGACGGCCTGTTGCAGCAATCCGATCTGCTTTGCATCGACTTCGACCATGTGGCTGACATTCCTTCGTTGCATGAAAAACTGCTCAATGACCCTTGCTTTGAGACCGAGCTACTCTTTCGTTCACCTTCGGGCGATGGGCTGAAATGGATTATTCAGGTATTCCGCAAAGGATGGGAGCAAAGTCGTTTCTTCAATGCAGTGCTCAACTATCTCGTAGCCAAAGGCTATCCTGAGCCCGACAAATCTGGCAGTGATGTTTCTCGCTCCTGTTTCATTCCACATGATCCAGAAGCTTATATTAACCCTAAGTACAACAACGTTAAAGATGAAAACTTTTTCACCAGAAGAATGGGAGAATGTCCCTTCTAACACAGCGAACAGCAATACAAGCAATACACTGTCTGCATACTCCAACACAAGCGAAGACACCCGAGCCAAGGTAGAGCGTGTCCTTTCTCTTATTGAACAAAAGGGAATAGATATTACAAATGGCTATGACAACTGGCTGAAAGTCGGGTTTGCTCTTACAAGTGAATTCCAAGAGGCAGGAAGGGGATTCTTTCACCGTGTCAGTCGGCAAAACCCCGAGTATAAGGCAAGTGATACAGACAAACAATACAATAAATGTCTGTCTGCGCATGGGGATGGCATATCTATCGCCACATTTTTTCAGATGGCGAAAGATGCTGGTATTGACATTTCCAACCCCAAAGAAAACCCAAAGTCATCCGTTGGAACTTTGGATATTTGGACTTACGGTTCTGACAACCAAATGTCCAAAAAACCAAATATCCAGCCTATCGAAGTGGACTCCAAATGGATTTTGGATGAAGAATCCCTTCCTCATTTTCCAGCCTTCATATACGACATGCTTCCACCTTTCCTAAAGGAAGTGTTGAGCAACTGCATCTCCGAAGATGACCGAGACATGATGCTGATGGGCACGTTGACTTGCATCTCAGCCACACTTCAAAATGTGGTCGGTGAGTACAATCACGATGATTGGCACCCTATGCTATACTTCTTTATTATGGCCGATGCCGGTATGGGCAAAGGCTCGCTGAAATATTGTCGCGAGATTGTGGCTCCCATCCATAACGAACTGCGTGAAGATTCCGAGCAGCTGATGAAACAATATAAGGAGAGTAAAAGCGAGTCAAAGCCTGGTGAGAAAGATACTTCCAATGTCAATGAGGCTCCACACCGTCGCACACTCTTCATTCCTACCAACAGTAGTGCTGCATCCGTCATACAGCAATTGGACAACAATGGAGGTGTCGGCCTGATATTCGATACGGAATGTGACACGCTGAGTGCCATACTTAAATCGGAGTATGGTGACTATAGCACCATCATCCGCAAGAGCTATCATCATGAAGCTATCGACCTGAGCCGCAGGAAGGACGATGAATATCGTGTCATTGAGAGACCGATGCTTGCTATCTGCCTTTCTGGTACGCCTGGTCAGCTATACACCTTGACACCTCAGGCTGAGGATGGCACCTTCTCACGTATCACCTGTTATCACATGCCATTCAAAGCAGAGTTCCGGGATGTCCTTGTCGAGAGTATCAACCACAATTATGACAACTACACTTTGCGAGAGAGATTTTTCCAGTTAGGTAAGCTGTACAAGCAACGTCGTGAGTCATTCTTCCGTGGTGGTAGTTACCGTATTGTCATCCCTCAAGAATACTGCAAGGAGTTCAATGAGCATTTCAGACAGATGAATCAAGAGGTGGTCGATGACATCTCGCATGATATGCAGAGTGTGGTACGCCGTCTGGCCTTCACCGTGTTTCGCATTATGATGGTGCTGACCTCTATCAGGTTCATGGACGAAATCTCCAATCCTTCTGCAATGACTCCAAAGGATGGTAGTAGAATCGTAATACGATGCAGTAGGGATGATTTCGACATCGCCATGGCGATAGGTGATGTTCTCATCTACCATACAGTCTATTGCTATGCCCATCTGCCACAAAGCAAGGTCACTACTAATGGGCAGGGCGAGATTATCACAAAAAAGAGCAAAATGGAACAGTTGTTATCCGCACTGCCAAACAAATTTGACAGAGAGACCTATCGGGCTGTGTCCATGAAACATGGCTATCCCGCAAGCACTACTGCCAAGTGGATCAATGACTACGTTCGTCAAGGTCGTCTGGAACATTCCAGTCAAAACTGCTATCGGAAATTGTAACAATGGAGATGTCTCGTCCTGCGTGGTGTGACGGACTTTTATAAAAGTCCTAAACATAATAGGGACTTTTAGATTCACTGGCTATCGCCGCTCACTTAAAAAGTCCTCCTATTATGCTCAGGCACCGCCCGAGACCTGGCATCCTCCACTTACAGACATTATAACAATGTTTTACCCTTAAGCAAAAGTTATCAATGGAAACGAATAAACCACGCGCCTCTATCCATGTTGGTGCAGACAAGAAATCTTTCTCTGCCCAAATGGGCAACGAGGCAGAGCGCAGAGGCTGGGACGAGAAACGCTACCAGTCAAAGAATGTTGAGACGGAGAAGAATAATCACTACAACTTTTCACGCAAGCACCTCAACTTTGAAGTCATCAAAGGATGCGAGGTCGTGCCTCTTGGTTCCAATCCTGTTCCACTTCATCAACGCCTCCAGCAGCGTCACGATGAACTGGGCTTCAAACCTTACATGGATGCAAGGCATCCCAACCAAATTGCTCAGAACAGTCCGAACGGATTGGTGAATATCATTTTCGGTGGCGACCACGAAGTGATGAAACGGCTGGCCTTTGGCGAACAACAGATAGACACCTCTGACCCATACGCAGACAATAGTCACATCAAGCTGATGCCAGCTATCTACGAATGGGCAAAGGATACGTATCAGTTCTGTTGCCGTATGTGGGGCGAGGACAACATCATCGGCTTCGACGTGCATTGTGATGAGACTGGTGTTCATGCTCATGCCTTGACCGTTCCTGTAGAGCAAGTCAAGAAGCGTGGACGCATCGGCAGTCAGTATGTCAACAAGGACAATCCCGACAAGGTCATGTCAACGAAAGAGTGGAAGGCCTTGCCCAAGGAGGAGCGCGGCAACTACATCAAGACCGAGGCAAACAAGGGAGTGATAGAGCGTGTATCGTATGCTAAGGTATGGGGTGAAACGGCCAAAGACAAGTCCGAGTACCTCTCTGACCTCCACACAAAATACTATAATGAGGTAGGCAAGAAGTATGGTTTGGAACGAGGCATCCCATATCATGAACTCTCCGAAGAAGAGAAACGGGAACGCAGACACAAGAGCAAGGTTGTGTTGGAAGCTGAACGTAAGGCGAAACAGGCTATAGCAGAGGCAGAGAAACTGAAAGCAGAGATTGAAGCAGAAGCGTCTATTGCTACTCAACAAAAAGAGGAGGCATTGAAGGATTTGAAGACTGCTCAATCTGGTTTCCTTGCCAAAATCTTCCAGCCAGGCAAGTACAAGAAGGAGGAGGCTGAAAAACTCAAAGAATCGTATGATGCTGGTGTCACGGAAACCATTGGCAGTTTCATCAAGGCTGCTGGCCTAAAATGGAAGAGCGAGCCCAATGCTGAGAGTCTGGGACGACAGTACCGCATGTTATGGGACACGAACAAGAACCTTTCCAATGAATTGAAGACCAAGGAAGAAATCATCTCATCAAAGGATGTTGAAATCCGAGGACTTCGTGCTAAAGTAACCACCCTCACAGAAGAAGTGAATGGACTCAAATACCGCTTGACACTCATTGATGAGAGCACCGTAGAGAGATTGCGCAACGCCAAGAATGCTGAAACTGCTCGTGCAGACAAGGCTGAAAGCGAACTGCACTCGCTTCGTTCAACTTATCAAAACCTCCTGGGAAAATGGTATGCCCTTTGGAATGAACCAGAGTACAACGAGGCAACAAGGATGGTAAAGGAGCGCAAAGAGCGCGAGGCTCGACTTGCCGCAGAGAAGCAAGACCGATACCAGAACATTCTCAATCGTTTCATCGCAGAAGGACGTGCTACCCTCAGAGCATTCGCCCTTTCAAATAGAACGAACTTCAACGACAAAGAGGCTGCATCCATCTACTACGGCATCATGGCTGTTGCACATAAGATGGAATTGAGCCTTGGTACAAAGGAAGGTATTAGCTCAGCCGTCAACAACTTTCTTAGTGGTATGTCGTGGCGTGATTGCTCAAAATTCAATGTAAAGTGCGTCACTAGCTGGACACATCTATTTGCGGAACGGGATGTGACCTACGAGCCATCTGTCATAGACAACTTTATCTCTTTCGTTGATTATATGTCATGCAATGCAGAAACCTACACTTCTCTTGGCGGCTCCAATGGCTGTGCTGACCAACTTACAAATTGGGATGGTACGAAGAAACTTGGCCTCGGCTCACCATCCAAAAAGAAAGGTCAGTCCTATTGAGGCACACAAGGCATATAATCTAGAGCGATTTGCAGCAAATTGTACCTGCAAGTCGCTCTCAGCTGTTAAAATGTAGCTAAAAAACGAAGATTCTTAGGAATTTTTGTTTGTGTTCCGATTTTATGACTATCTTTGTAGTCAAAATCTGACAATTCCACAGATGAATAATCACTAATGACAACTATATGAACAAAGCCGCTAGAAATATATTAACCTTGAATCATGAGGAAGCAATGGACTTCTTCATGAAATCTGAGCAATATCATGGATTTGAACTACCAGAGTACTTTACGTTTGATGAAATTCTGAAGTATGTCCGTGAGAAAGTCGGAACCACTCCCTATAAGGAATGTCTGCAAAATGGCATTTCTCCAGACTCTCTCTCAGATGTTAATCTTGATATCTTGCTCAACAAGGATGGACGCTATGCAGTTCGTCCTATCATCCTAGCCAATCCTTTTCTGTACTACTTCCTTGTGCGAGAGGTTTGTTGCGAAAGCAATTGGCAAGTAATAAAAGATTTGTTTGAGAAGTTCAATGTCCCTCATATCACATCTTGTGCAATTCCAGTCATCCCTAACGAGAAAGAGCCATTCCATAAGGCAACGACTATCAACAATTGGTGGAATAGTATGGAGCAACGTTCCATTGAATTGTCATTGGAATATCGTTATATGTTTGTGACGGATATCACCAACTGCTATGGTTCTGTCAATCCACAGACTTTCGATTGGGCATTCACTCTCAAAGACACAACCATTGCAACAGGTATCCAAAGCCCAATCGCTCAAAACATACAGAAATTCCTTCGTGCTTTACAGCAAGGTCGCAACATTGGTATTCCGCAAGGTAGTGCGATCTTTGACTTTGTGGGTGAGATAATCCTTGGCTATTCTGACCTTCTGTTGCACGAATCATTGCAAGCCAAAGCCAAGGAGTACGAGGAACAAGGCAAAACCTTTCCTCCATACGAGATTATCCGCTATCGTGACGATTACCGTATCTTCTGTAGCAATAAAGATGCACTTGAGGATATCTCATACACCCTCCAACAAGTTTTGGAACGGCTGAATTTCCGAATGAACAGTCAGAAGACAAAGATTAGCGAAAGCATCGTGACAGATGCTGTCAAGTCTGACAAGCTGGCTTACATCTACAACACTCCTATCTTCAACAAGAAGGGATGTGACTTTGATAGTTTTGAGAAACACCTGCTCTATATCCTTATGTTTGCACGCCAATACCCTGATAGTGGTTCGTTAAAGACTATGCTTTCAGATATCGATAAACGAATTGAACAATGGCTTAATCAAGAGAAGACAGATAAGATAAACGATAGTAGCAAATGGGAAGATGTTAATCTTGATGATAATCCAAAGGAGGATGCAGAAAAGAAAAACATCTTTGCAGACCTTAAGACATATAAGCGCAGTAGACACATCCCAGGAGGAAGTGTACGTGCCATGGCAGCAGTCTGTACCCAGATTGCTCTCGAGAATGTTTGTTGCAGCCACTATGCTCTTCGCGTCATGAGCCGTTTGGTTGAATCATTGAAGAACGAGGACGAGAAGTGGGATATCCGCGATAAGGTATTTGGTAAGTTGTGTAACCAACCCAACTCCACATATAACCAACTCTGGCTTCAGAACATTACATACCAGCGTGACAAGAAGAATGGTACATCTCCGTATTCAATGCGTTTATGTAAAGTGGCAGCTTGCGAGGAAAGAGTGATGCTTTGGAATAATAATTGGCTGAAACCTATAATGATGGATAATATGCCGTTAGCTTCTGTGGTTGATGTTGAAGTGTTAAAAAAACTCACTCCTGTTATTACGTTTAGAGAAACAAGAACATATAATGAATCATATAATTATGATATAGACTATCCCTCCGTAGGATTGTAACAAATTTCGATAACACTTATGCAACTTAGAATGAAACTGTAAAATTCACTTCTGCTTGGTATAAGATTGTATCATCAAAAGATTTTATTCTACAATATAACAAGAATATGGCAAAGATAAATCCATTAGATGACTTTGATTGGGAAGCTTTTGAAAATGCGGCTTCATCACAATCTGTGGAAGAATCAAATGAAGAGACTACAGATGTTCCCGAACATACGGTAGTCTCTGGCACTGTTATTTCCATAAACAAACGTGAAGTTGTAGTCAATATAGGCTATCGTAATGATGGTATTCTACCGGCAAGCGAATTTAGATATAATCCAGACTTGAAGGTAGGTGATGCCGTTGATGTGTACATAGAATCAAAGAGTGATCGTCTTGGTCAGTTGATTCTGTCACATAGGAAAGCAAGAGCTGCAAAAGCCTGGGACAAGGTTAATGAAGCCCTTGACAACAACGAAACGGTAAAAGCCTACGTAAAGTGTCGTACAAAGGGAGGTACCATTGTGGATGTCTTCGGAATGGAAGCATTTATGCCTAGTTCTCAGACCGACATCGTAAGAGTTGCCGATTTGGAAACATTCGTGGGTCAGACAATCAGTGTTAAAGTAGTAAAGATAAACAAAGAGTACCGCAATGTCGTTGTAAGCCGAAGAGCCGTAGTAGAAGAGAATCTGGCAAAGAAAACTGCTGATAAGACTTTGCTTAAGGAAATATGGCAGAAACATACAGAAGTTCAGGAACAGATTCTTAGACAAAGGACTGCTCCTATTGCCATCATGCCAGAAGCTACTACTATTATCAATGAGAAACTGCATGTCAGAGTTGATTTCGCTGATAATACAGAGGGATTACAACAACAGATAGCTGATAGTTTGGACATAGATTATGATGATTGTCATTTTGAAGATGGCTATGTCCTTGCATCTATTTCCAACTGGCAGAAGTTGGATGAATCTGTAAAGGCCAGAATCAGTACGAAAGCAAACAAAGAGTATGTCACGTTCACTTACTATCCTGTAGTTGATGGTAGTGTTGTGGACAGACGTGCTCAGTTTACTGGGGTAAAGCAATTGTTGGACAAACTGGAGGTGGAATATGATTTTGACAAGAACAATCGACTGCAAATATCCATTGAAGAGTTAAACAGATTGAAGGAGAATGAAGAATTCAATAGCCTTCAATTGGCTTTGCCTGATAGAGCATCAGCCATCATTCCTACATACCCAAGCATAATAGTATATCTTGAAAAACTATGTCCTGGTCTTAAACTGAATAACATAGAATCGTTCAAGAACAGCAGGAAGAAAATAAACAGTGGAGTAAACATAGACAAACAAGTGTCTGTTGAAGGCGGATATTTCACTCAAGAATTCTTGGAGCAGATAAAGCCAGTGTTTGAATTGCAAATGTGTAAGGTGGAATTTACCTTTATCATTCACGAGGATGCATTAAACAGTTATGATTGGCAAGCAAACAAGCTTGGATTGCCAAAGTTAAACGGCAATACTATTACCTTCTATAAGAATGTAAAACGTCCTAAGCTGCAAGAAGAGGTAGAAGAAATAACAGATGGCGTTGTGAATGTAGAAGACGAAGGCGATGATACTTCGGATTTTGCTTACATGACTTCATCAGATTTCTTTAATACGAAGGACACTACCGATTTTAACTTTGATTTCTATCTCTGGAATAAACTGATGAAAAAATTGTTCGGTCAAGACAATTATGATTATACAGAGAAGTACTATTACAAGTACCGTGATAATAGAGATTGGGCAACGGTAGAAGAACTTGATAAGTTCAATGATGACTTGCATGTTTCGTTTAAGCCATCAATAGAGTATTCTGTATCGTCGAAGGGTACTTCAATCGGTATAGATTTCAATTGGAAGGAAAAGAACTTACCCGAGCTTCTTACTGAGTTGAGCAGAGATTATCCATTTGTGGATTTTGGCTTGTTCAAGAATGGTCACAAGTGCAACTTCGATGTTCAATACAGAAAAGCAGATATGACAGAAGTCATGAATCAACTTCATGATTTCTCTGACGATTTGCATCTTGAACTGAAGAAGAAGGGAACAGAACTTGTCTTCTCACGAGAATTCCAGAAAATAGAAGACCTGTTGACGTTCAAGACTCAGTTAATCCATAAATTACAGACATTTGACCAAAAGAGATATTTGTGTACAATCTCAGAAGTGCCTTCTGATAAAGTTAAACTGGTATATTTCAATGATATTACCAGCAGAGACGAAGATCGTCTGGACGCAGCGCGAGAACTCAAAGGTGCAGATTTCACAGTTGGAGAACTGAGAATCGGTAAACTAATAAGAACAGCAAACTACCCGGAACTGGTCTTGGATATTTCTGGAGATTTTTATGAAGTCACAAAACAGTTGTTTGAAGAGACTGATGTCACGGAAATAACTCCAGATCTTTCGGGTGATTTGGAGAAACTGGCACGTTTGAAGGAATCATTGAACAGAATCGTTGAAGGTCGTGACGTAGAGAATTCCTCGCTTGGTACTTTCATCTTTGATGCTTCTAAAGCTGCAGGTATTAAGGATTTTGAAGAGAATATCAGATTAGAGCTACAAGAAGTTGATAAACACCTTCTGAATAAAAGAATAGCCAATAATGAGCCACAAAAAGTGGCTATTGCAAAGGCTATTCTTGCTCCTGACTTGTCTCTAATCCAAGGTCCTCCGGGTTCTGGAAAGTCAACGGCAATTGCCGAACTAATTTGGCAGCATGTCCGTGAGAACCAGAATACAAGAATTCTGCTAACATCTGAAACGAATCTTGCTGTTGACAATGCAATAGATAGAGTCGTGAATCCATATCACAATTTGGTGAAACCTATCCGCATAGGTGATGAGTCGCGTCTGGAAACAGAAGGACTTCAGTTTTCATACTCTGCCATGTACCGCTGGGCAAAAGGAGAAGACATTACAGCAAAGAAGAAGTCATTTGACATTGACGATGATGACGACGACGATGATGTTGCTACAACTGTAGAAGACACTGTTTATGAAGCTCCTGAGAAGTTAATCCTTCTGAACTGGATGGAGAACATCTGTAGAAGAATGGATAAAGACAGTATGCCGGAAGAAGCCCAGGAACTATGGGAGGATCTACTGGAGAATCCTACAGACAATCTTAAAGTACTATTCTTTGATAACTACATTGCAAACTGTAATGTGGTGGGTGCAACATGTAGTTCAATAGGACAGAAGAACATAATCTTTACTGAAAATATCGCCACTCAGAATAAGAAGAACAAATTTGTTCCTACTGCATTCTATAAGACATATAGAAGTGTTTTCTCACAAAGAGATAACGAGTACAATCCTAAAATCAGGTTTGATGTTGTAATTCAAGATGAGTCAAGTAAGGCAACTCCAGCTGAGTTGTCTCTGCCTCTGATTTATGGAAAGAAGAATATTATCATTGGCGACCATCGACAGTTGCCTCCAATGATTTCAAGAGAATCATTTACTAATTCCTTTGATTATCTTATAAAGCGTGAGAAGGACAATTCTGAATTGCAGCGAATAAAAGAACTGAAGAGTTTTGTTGTCAAAAATTTCAATGTTCTGGAAATATCGCATTTTGAGCGATTGTACAATCAGATAGATGAAAAGCTCAAAGGTGTATTCAACTATCAGTTTAGAATGCATCCAGCTATCAATGAAGTAATAAAACAATTCTATAAGGACGAAGGCGGATTGGAGTGCGGTTTGGTGCATCCAAGAGATTTGGGTATCAATGACCCTGACTATATCAATAACGGAGCATCAAGATTCCATGGTATCACAGCAGGCCCTATTGATCCTGATGTTCATGTGTTGTGGATTGATTCTTCTTCTCCAGAGATGCTTGATGGTACGTCAAGAGTAAATTATGGTGAGGTTGAAATTATTCGTAAATTACTTCGTGAGTTGAATAATTCGGATTCATTCCATGAGTATAATAATAGATGGAGTAGCGTTGAAGACAAGCAGATTGGCTTGATTTCGTTCTATGGTAAGCAATTGCGACTGCTCAAGGAAATGGCAAGAGAATTCAACCCTAACGAGATGCCTATAAGAGTTAGTACTGTAGATAGATTCCAGGGAATGGAACGCAATATTATTATTGTATCAATGGTAAGAAGCCACTGCATCCAAACAGAGAAAGGACAAAAGCCGAATTATACAAAATATAGAGAAGATGGTTATCCGAAGCAGGAAGACCTTGGCTTTGCTCAATCTCCAAACCGATTGAATGTTGCTTTGTCACGTGCAAAACGTTTGCTGATAATTGTTGGTGACAGCCAACTCTTTAGAACAAAGGAAATTTATGATAATGTATACAATACTGTATTCAATCATGAAAATGGTAAAATTTTAACAGCTGAGGAATATGGATTATAAAGAAATTATCAATAAAGGTAAGCTCGTTTATGCTTCACGTTCCACAGATTCTAATTTCCGTTTGTGGAGATTGAACAAGACGGCATGTTATGTTACCTACTATAAAACAGTTGAACTGACCAAATTGGATAAGGTTCTTCTGATGACCATAAAATATAACGGTGGTTCTATTTATGAGAACAAGTTAGCTGGTATTCTTGGATTCAACGTTCAGGATGATTTTGACGTGACTCCAAAAAGATACAAAGATGTCGGAGAGGTTTCTATCTTTGGCGGAATCCTTTCTGAACTGACAAAGTTCGCATTGATTAGTAATGTTGATCATAAGGTATCTGTAACACCATTAGGAGAATTGGCTCTTAAGAAAGGTGTTAAATACGAATTCTATTCAGGAGCACAGCTATTGAACGAATGCTTCGACCTGGCTCAAAAGACAGAAAAGGAATTCCTGTATTTCCCTTTCAGAGACTCTCTTGGTATCGTGTCAAAAATTCAAGGAAGCAAATTGCTGCCTTATGAGGATTTCAATGTTGGTTCAATTGAGGAAGAGTTGTATGGCGCTCCAGAGGAACTTGTGTCGCGTCTGTTATTGCAGTCAGATGATAGTACTTCAGTTTTCAGAGCTGAAGCATCAACTGATGCAAGAATGGGCGAAGCTTATGTTGATTTCAGATTATATGAATATAATGGTCAAAAGTACCCAATAGTCTTCTATCAAAATGAAGTCTCGTTGAAAGCTAACGACTTATTGTTCAACGATTGTAATACTCAATACGTTCGTGACAAAATTCATATAGGAGAATACCTATATCTGGTTAGAGAAAGTCGTATGAGATTGTCTTACCAGTCCCTGTACCCTTATATGGATGTCTGGTCATTGGACGATTTCCTTGATAGTGAGTATTTAGACTGGAACGACAAGAGACTGTTTGACAGCATTGCAAAAGTTGCAAATGGAGCCCAATGGTCAAAGATTTCGTCGGTATGTCCGACAGAATCATTAAAACCGAACCTTAAACAATATGAGGAATCATTAGATTGGATTATCATTTCGGAAAGATTTGATGATGACTTTATTGTTGAAAATGTCACAAAGTACCCATGGGACTTTGAATCTCTGTCTGCAAGTCGTAGCATAGATTTTGTCAAGAGAATTATTGTTGTTCCAGAATTACACAATGATACTATAGATTGGGACTGGGAGACATTAATGCCCCAATTGGAAGATGAGTTCGTCCTTCAATACATTGATACCATTCCGTTTGTTATGTATTCTCAAACGGAAAAATACTTATCTCTGCATCCTGAGTCTATCTGCACTTATCCAGACCACAAGTGGGACTGGAAATTCCTGTCATTGAATGCGGAACTTGGATACATCCTTGACAATATATCTGCAATAGGCAAATATATTTATGTAGAAGATGTGATGCCTCGTGCATTCTCTGACGGTAGCTGGGTTCATTCATACTGTGAATCCAGTGCGTTCGCTTTTGCTGTTATTGAGAGTAAAGAACGTCTTGCAACAAACTACAATGCAAACAATGCTGATTATCAATGGTCAATTGAACTGATTGATTGGCATGAAAAAATGGGCTTCGTTACCTGGAAGTCTACCAATTATGCTGTTGGTCTTGAGTGTAATTCTAATATCGTTTGGAACTCTGAGTTTTTTGAACATTATAAAGAAAAGGATTTTAGCGTTAAGGGTCTAAATCATATTTCTGCTTCGGTTACAGATTGTCATATCGTTGATTCAAATATTGACTTCAAATGGTCGTGGTCGCAATTGTCTCGCAGAGATATTGTTCTGAACGATATTGAATTCATCACGAAACACTTAACATTTCTTGCTCTTGACGTGGTAATTGCCAATTTAAGAGAAGAGTATGTTGACCAATTGTATGTGGATTCAACCTTCAAGACGATTGCATCTGCCAAAGAACTATGGCCTTTGGTCACAGAAAAGGTTTCAGAAGGCATAATTCGTAAGAACTTTAATGACGAGAAATGGGACTGGAAGGTCCTGACAAAACGATTCTGTGATACTATGCATATCACTCAGTTGGGTGATGCACGTTGGGTAGACAAACTGGATTGGGACTATTTGTCAGAACATCTTGATATAGTAAAAATTCAGGACAATCTGTCATTGTATGTTGACAGATGGAACTGGAAATGTATTACTTCACGTGCAGAACACGATTTCTTATTATCGAACCTTCCTGAGTATTATGATTCATGGGACTGGGAGTCTCTACTGCAAACTATTCTTACAGACGAAGATCTTGCCGATGAAAATATAAGAATTCAGATTGCTATCATTCTGTCCCAGATTGAAGATAATACACAATTGTGGGCTTTGTTCACAAAACGTTACTCAACAGAAGATATAATAGCCTTACAGAGCAACTTATCTTTGAGGGCTGTTAGATTTGATTGGAACTATAGCGACGTTTATAATCGTTCTGATTTTGAGATTGAGCAATATCTGCAGGATTACCAGGAACATGGTATTTATGTAGATTGGGATGCACTTTCCTCTTCAAAAGCTCTGGATAGAATCTTAAGATGGGATAAGAATATTACTAAGGACTTCAATAATTGGGAGGATTTAGTCGTTTCTATTCTTGAAAATGAAGATTATGACTGGAACTTTAAGTATCTTTCTACTCTTACTTCTATTAATTGGTGTGACAATATTCTTAGAATTAGAAGTGAAGAGTGGGATTGGGACTACCTTTCTGAAAACAGCAAATGTTTCAGTTATAACTCTAAACGTCCGAAGGAGCTCATCAAGCATATAGAAAAGTTTGATGAGTGGCTGAATTTTGCTCTCTTGTCCAAGAGAAAAGACGTAAGATTGGATGTTGAAACAATTTCTGCTCATCTATCTTATCCATGGGATTGGAACGCTATTTCTCAAAACAAATCGTTTGCTCTAACCGCAGAATTTGTAATGGAGCATAAAGATCTTGATTGGGAATGGTCTGCTCTATCATCTCGCAATGATTGTCTCTTTACTGCTGAGTTCATCAAGGATAACAAGGAGAAGGATTGGAATTGGGCATTCCTGTCAAAGCGAAAGGAAATTGTTCTCAATACAGATACTCTAATTGCATTAGTAACAAAAGCATGGGACTGGAATGAACTAATACGCCGTAAAGACATAGAGTTTACTCCTGACCTGCTCCGCTTAATAATAGATAAAGATCTTAACTGGAAGGCAATTTCACAACGTGATGATTTCTATCCAACATTGGAAGTGCTCAATATCTTAAAAGATAAGAATATTGATTGGTCTCAGATTTCACGCCGTGAAGAGTTGGCAGCAAATGTCATATTTGTCTTTAAAGATAAATTGGACTGGAAGATATTGTCTCACAGTTCACACATTAATATATCTGATGCAAGAGTACTTGATAGGTATAAATCATATCTTGACTGGAATTTCGTTTCCAATAGTCCTAATCTATCGTTGACTGAAGAGGTTCTTGAAAAGTTCAAGGACTACTTGAATTGGATTGCTGTATGCAGAAGAACTGATTTCATTATAACTGCTGAAATCCTTGAAAAGTTTGAAACGAAACTTGATTGGTCAAGAATCTCAAGAACTGGCAATATTGAATTTACTCAGGAGATTGTTGACAAATACCGAGATAGATGGGACTGGGTTGCACTGTCTGAAAATCCAGCATTCAGAGCCTCTGGTGTAGAAAGTTCATTTAAGAAAGAACTCAACCTGATGGAATTCTATAACGAGTTGAAATCCAATTGTCATGGAAGGCCATACGTGTACCATTTTACTCATATGTTCAATGCAATTGAAGTAATACGAACTCGTAAGATTCTGAGTAGAAATAGGGCAAATGAACTTGGGCTTCTGAAATACGATGCTGCTGGTTCTGTTGTTCACCGATCATCAAAAGCACATCCTTATGCAAGATTTTACTATAGAACAGGCACGCAGACTCAGTTCTATAATGAATGCTTGGGTAAGCAGAGAAATACGAAATATTACCAGAGTGCATTAGGTAATGGTTTGCCAATGTGCCCAATGCCTGTATTCTTCAAATTTGATTTGCAGGAAGTACTGTCTAAACGTGCGAGTTTATGTTCATATAGTACAGGTAATCTTCAAACGAATTGGGCTAATGTGTACAAGGTGATTGATGACCCATATAATATTGATGCAGTGCATTTGTATAGCCATAACAACTATGACAAGGTGGTTAGAGACAAGAAACAGCAGGAATTTCTTGTAAAAAATGAATTCGACTTCTCTGACATAAATGATTACCAGATTATCTGCTATGATAGGGAAGAGACGGAGATTCTACGTTCAATATTTAAGGATGACCCTATATGTGAGCATATTTTCTCTATATATGAAGCAGAGGATGTCTTTGAACATGAAAATCCTCAACTTTTATTTGATATGGAAAATGGTGAACTTTCTATAAAAACAAGATATAATGGAGATTACATTTTCCAGATAGAAAGTAATAATATCACAAAAGTTAAGGTTCATAACACCAAAGACATCAAGGCCGAAAAGAAAAATATCATTCAATTGTATGATGCTGTTTCTGTAGAACTTGGCGATACTCCTTTCGAGGTTTATTATGTCAATATGAGTCCAGCTGCTCGCTCACCAAGATGGTTGGTGTACAAGCACGAACCTGTTGTTCGTGAAGTAAGATACACACGTACTGAAGATATTGAGAAGTACCTTGGCATTAGTTTTGATGACGAAGAGTTCTCTCCTGAAGAACTTATTACAGCAATTGAAATAGCAATGCCGAAACTTGAAGAATTGTATAACACGAAGGTGCGCCATTACGTTGTTAAACAACATACTTTACTAGTATGTCAGCAATTCGAAAAGTATGCATTTGAACTGAACACAAAAGTGATGAATATTGACTTGATGCGTTTAGTTTTGGCAATGCATGATATAGGAAAGGCTATAGATAGAGCAACACAGCATACACATACTCTCTCTTTGATTAGGGAGTTCTGGCCAGAAACTCCATTTACTGACTATGAGCTGAAGCTTGTTGAAGTTCTATTGAAGGATGACCACTTGGGCAATTTCTTTCAAGGAAGGTATGATTGTAGTATGCTCCAAGATGAAATCAAGAAAGATGCAGAAGAGCTCCAGATTGATGCATCATGTTTACTACAACTAAAGATGGTTCTATATCAATGTGATATAGCCTCATATACAAAAGATGCTGGTGGTCTGAAATATCTGGAACACATGTTTGTATATGAGAATAATGAAAAGACGTTTGATGAAGAAAACGGACTTCTGTCTATGTCTGCTGATTATTGGAGCCGTTATGAACAATTGAAATCTGTAATATATGAGTAATATAACATTCAAAAAAGGAAATATTTTCTCGTCAGACAAGCAGACTATTGTTAATACAATAAATTGCGTCGGAGTTATGGGCAAGGGAGTCGCTCTTGGTTTTAGACTCAGATACCCAGAAATGTACGAGAAATACAAGGAATTCTGCAAAAACAAACAGATTGCCATAGGCAAACTATGGCTTTACAAGCAACCTCAGGAAGGCTCACAATGGGTATTGAATTTTCCGACAAAGTTCCATTGGAAATATCCAAGCAAGATGGAATACCTGGAGGCGGGTCTTCAGAAGTTTGTTGACACATACGAAGAAAAGGGTATTACTTCCATTGCCTTTCCGCTATTAGGTACACACAATGGTGGATTGGACAAAATAGAAGTGTTAGATATGATGCATTCATATCTTGAGAAGTGTTTAATACCAATTGATATATACGAATATGACCCTGCCGCACCTGATGAATTATATAATAAGTTTCAAGAACGATGGATATTAATGTCTCAGTTAGACAAAAAAAATATTGGGATTCGAGCAAATCAGATAAGCACTATAGATAATGCTTTAAATGATCCAAAAATTTGTTCTATGACGGCATTATCTGAGTATGACGGCATCGGCATTCTCACTTTACAGAAATGTTTTAATCTTATCATCGATTATCATCCGCAACCAAAGTTGGATTTATAAACTCATTATATTAGTATGAACAATCATGATATTATAACTCAATCTTTAGGACTGCAGCAAGCCAATGATCCCGAATATGTGAGACTTGTCTCACATATCTCAGACCTTTGGGATGGGGCAAAGAACAAGGCTGTATATGCAATCAATGCTGAACTGATCAATGCGAATTGGCAGACTGGTCAGTATATCGTTGAGTTTGAACAAGGTGGCAATGCTAAGGCGAAGTATGGAGACAAACTATTAGTTAATCTGTCCAAGGACTTGACACGCCTGAAAGGTCGCGGATTCAGTCGCTCCAATCTCAACTACATGCGTAAGTTATACTTGGCTTTCCCAATTTGTGAAACACTGTCTCACAAATTAACATGGAGCCATTATTTTGAACTACTGAAATGTGATGATCCCTTAGAGATGCAGTTCTATATGAAGGAGTGCATCAAAGAAGGTTGGAAGGTCAGGGAGTTAAAACGACAAATCAATTCATCTCTTTTCCAAAGACTTGCACTCAGTACAGATAAAGAAGGAGTGCTTGCGCTTGCAAATGAAGGGCATCAGGTTATGTCTCCTGCTGATATCATCAGAGACCCATACGTTTTAGAGTTTACAGGAATACCGCGGCAAAAGCGGTATAAGGAATCCGATTTGGAGAAAGCTCTGAAGACCAATATGGAACAGTTCTTATTGGAATTGGGCAGAGGCTTCGCATTCATGGGACGTCAGTATGTCATACCAATAGGGAGCAGACGTTTCAAGGTTGATTTGGTATTCTACAATGCCATATTGAAATGTCATGTTTTGATTGACTTGAAGCGAGGAGAAATTAAGCATGGAGATATCGGTCAAATGAATCTCTATCTGAATTACTTCAAAAATGAAATTTGCCAACCAGACGATAATCCCCCAATTGGTATTGTATTGGGTGCAAAGAAAGATGAGCTATTGATGGAATACGCGCTCCAGGGTATCGACAACCAACTTTTTGCAGCGCGTTATCAACTTTATCTACCCAATCGAGAGGAGCTTCAGGCTCAATTGAATCTATTACTTGATAATTCAAATGAATAGAAATAAATATGTTATTCGGAAAAAAGATTAGAGAATTAAGAGATGAGAATGGCGTACTGCAACGCCAGTTGGCTGCACTATTGGAGATAGATACTCCGATGTTCAGCAAGATAGAACGCGGTGACAGGCGTGCTAAACGTGAGCAGGTTGTAAAACTTGCAGAGTATTTCCATCAGGACGAGAACGAAATGCTGACCCTCTGGCTGGCTGACAAAGTGCTTGATGCGGTGGATGGTGAGCAAGAACTCAGTTCGCAAGCCATTGAAGTTGCCCAAGAACAAATCAAAGAACAGTAAAAGTATGGAGATCGATATTTTCCCTATACCCCATCGGAAGGAAGGGATCGCCAGAAACTTGGACAAGGGGTTCCTTGGCATTCTCATCATCACTTACGTCATTGCGGCTTACAAAACAGCTCAGTGGATAGTGGGTGGAAATAATGACTTTGTGTGTGTTCTGCTCACAATTCCGACATTTGTTGGCTATTACGCTCTGTTTGTGCTTGTCTGTCATGGCGTCAAGACGGGACTCTATGCTTACTTCAAGTCTCACCGCAAAGAATGGAACAGCATAGCAGACCGCGAGGAGATGGAGGAGTACATCGCTCTGAACCTTGGCCATATACAGAAGAAGGCACAAGAGAAGACGGCAACTATCACCAATACAAAGAATGCTGCACCTATTGCTGATGACACTCCCAAAAGAGAAAGCAATGTAGAATCACATAGTCCAGAAGAAATAACTGTTACTCCTGAGGCATTGGAAAAGCTGCAGTTGAAGCGTGACATCCAGAAGGCACATGACGAGTTGGAGGTATTCATCAATCAAGTGCAAATTGACCGCAAGCAGATGAATGAAGCAAAAGTCGCTCGCGAAGCAAGGAAACTTGAAGCCGTCCTCAAATATACCCGTTATACGCTCATGCCTCATGGTTTCACGGATGAGGAACTGTATCAGATAGAGGAAGCTGTCAAACTTCTTGTAGAACTCAATGGCCTTACACGCATGGAAGTCCTTTCCATCAGCAAGAAGAAGGGACTGAAGCAAGCCGACCTAAAGAACTTCTGCTGGAACGTTGCAAATCAATATGGAATTGATCCGAAGACAACGGCTCTGTTTGCACTCAATCTGTTTTATGCCTGGTTTAGCAACACCGAACCTTCAAGCATTCAAAAGACACTGCGCAACACTGCGGGCACATATACAATCGAAATTGATGCGAACATCATAGACCATCTGCCTCAGTTGGAAGAGAAAGTACTTGGCAAGAATCACCAATAGTGTATTTATCGATTCCTATGCTTGTTTATCACAACCGCCGCCATTATATCTTCTTATCGTTAACGTATTATTGTAACGTATTGATATACAGTAGCGTTTAGATTCGAGGAGGTCAAGTAATGCCGAAAGGTAAACACATAATACACTATAAGCAAAAGCGTGCAGCTCATTGGGCTGCACGCTTTTTGCGTTTATGGGATTTTGTTACAACCATATCCACAGCAAGAAGAAAGTTCTCTTTCCTTTGGTTAGAGTGGATTGAACTATTGAACTCTATGGGGGACGCCTGGAGAGGCACGTAGCGGGGGGGCTTTTGTTGTATCTGGTATGGGCCACGCTTTACGCTCCTAACAACCCGATCCACAGCAGAGAGAGTCTACGTTCCCTTTGGGAAGGCTGGGATGGGGCTTCTGGATAAGGCTTCTCTTGTGGGCTTGGTGAGCGACTTATGCGCCTTTTCTGCCCTGATTACTGTGATTATTGTGTGTATTGTCGCGTTTTAATATAATTTAACCCACGTGACCTTATTTTTTAACATCTTTGTTGACCTTTTGTCATAAATATGCCGTATTTTTGCAAAAATTTAACGCTGTAATGGTTACTTTGCGCTCCATCCACGACCCATCCATTGCCCCGCCCGCTTCTGCGAGTGGTGTGTTGCGAGTCGCTTTGCGGTGCTGAGTGCCATTTCTGTTTGCACCTAATTATATATATAACCCATTCAACTACTGATATTCATTAACAATTAAAAACTATAAACATTATGACAAAACATTTACGATTAATCATGCTATCCCTACTCGCAATGATTTGCATGGGGGGGGTATTCGCAGAGTGAAGAGAAACCATTGTTCTATGAGTCATTTGATAAAAACAATGGCACAGGTGGAAATGACGGAAAATTTAGCGGCAGTATAGCAAGTGCTAATGCTAACTATGACAATACAGGCTGGATTGGCCCAAATGTCAAAGGAGCAAACAAGTGTGTGAAAATTGGATCGAAAGATGACAAAGGATCTATTAAAACTCCAACAATTAAAGTAACAACAAAGTGTTTACTATCTTTTAAAGCTGCAGCTTGGTATAATGAAAAAGAAAAAAACCAAATCAAAGTTTCTATCAACGACAATAGCGGCAAAGGCAAGTTGACTTACAACAATATCACAGAACAATCTGTAACCATTAATATGGTAAAAGCCAAATGGACCGACTATGCCATGGAGATAAGTGATGCCTCTGAGTTTACTATTACTTTTGAAGGCTTGGTAGCAAAGAACCGTTTCTTCCTCGATGAGGTTAAGGTTACAAAGGTTGAAGAAGTAACTCCCGCAGAAATCACTCTCGATGAGAATAGCGATAATATTGTAGAGGCGGCTGAGAATGTCAATGTTACCTTGAAGCGTACGCTGTATGGTGATGGTGGTTGGAACACACTGTGTGTGCCTTTCTCTCTTAACACAGCACAGGTCAAGGCTGCTTTCGGTAACGATGTAGAACTGCGCAAACTTGCAGGTGTCAATGGTAATACTATTACTTTCGAGCCTGAGACGAAAGTGGAAGCAGGCGTTCCTTATCTCATCAAGTTGTCAGAAGCAAACGCCAAAGGAACATATACTTTCACCGGCGTTAATACAATAGCTGTTACTAAGGCAGATGCCATTGGAACTGACCAGCTCAAAGCTGCTATAAGTTTTGTAGGAATATACTCTTCTCAAGATGTCGCAGGATGGGCTACTGAAGGAGAAGATTATGTGGCATGTCTCGGTGCTGACAATATGTTCTTTAAGGCTAAAGCAGGTACCAAGATGAAGGCATTCCGTGCATTCTTCGTGATTCCAGAGAATACACCAGCTTCTGCTGTCAAAGCTGTTATCGACGGCAATGCCACAGGCATCGAAGACCTGGTAATAGATGGTGTCAAGGCCAACGGTCGTGTGTACAACCTCAACGGACAGTATGTAGGCAATAGCCTCAATGGTTTGCAGCCCGGCCTCTATATCCAGAATGGCAAGAAGATAGTAGTAAAGTAATATAACCCATAATATACATAGATATGAACAAAATGAAATATGTGGCTCCTGCAGCCGAAAAGATAATCATCAACAACGATGCCATCTTGGCAGGTTCAATAAACAGCACCGGTGAAATAGGTGGCTTTACCGGTGACGAGGAGGTTAAAGACCAGGGATTTGCCCGCAGCCCATTGGCCACAGACGTTTGGGAAGACATCGACGAGACCAACGGATATAAATAACCGACCGTGAAGGGCAGGTGATGAATAAGCCCCAGCCCATAGACAATAACCAAACCAGCCCCCATGCGACGAGATAGTTGCATGGGGGCTAACTGTTTTCAGCCAGAACCCATGGCGGAGCTGGTTGTAACTTAGGACTTTTGCCTGCAATAACCTAAAACGGTCATTGGGCCGTCAGGTGTGTTATTTGATGACTGCTCGCAGTCTTTTGTTTGTTATGAGGTGTCTTTTACTTGTTTTTAATTTGCAATAGCTCGCTATTCCTGCTGTGAGTAACGCCTACGGCTAATCGCAACTCTTACAGAGTAGCATGATTTGTTGGTATAGTAACCCAGGGTAGCGGTCTTCACCCGCAACCCTGGGCTGGGGTGCGCAGCGCCTCTACCCTGGGTACAAATAAAGAAAAGGTAGCAACGCTGTAAGTGTTGCGCTTAGCCGCAGGCGTTATCTTGGCAGGACTTTTGCCTGCAATAACCCAAAACGGTCATTAGGCAGTTTAGGTTTATCATTATTTCGTGGTGTGAAATGGCTGTTTCATGGTTTGCTTCCATTGTTTCAAACCTTGAATTCTGTAATTTATGCTTTGGCTTCAGAATGTTGGTGGACTCCTTGCTTTTGTCTTTTGTGACTATGAGCGCCATGTTGATGGGCTGGCGGTAGTGGATGCTGTCGCCGGGTGTCAGTAGGGTAGTTGAGGTAGTCTTGAGTGCTGAGCTGATGCGTGTCTGTGGTGAAATGTGACCTGTAGTAGTGGCTATTTGTGGTGTTTAGCATTATTTAACATGAGTACTGCATTCTTTCTCTGTGCTTTCTGCCCGATAGTCGTAGATTTGATGTAGCTTTGTAAGGCAAAACAGCGTTGCTGGCGGCTCCTGACTCGCTCTTCGGGATTCGGGACTATAGGCGGGCGGCTCAAGCTGTGGTGCAGGAAATGATATTCTACCATAATACTGAATCTAAAAACTATTAATGAGATGAACAATTATCTACGATGGCTTGTGGCTATCCTATTTGCTACGGTCTGCAACTTAGGATATGCGCAGAGCAATGAACCTGAAGTGACGTTGGATTTCACTTTGGCATCCAACCCTTGGCAACTGAAAGAGGGTAGCTATGAGATGAATAAGAAGGCATATACCTACGACGGATATACCATTGAAATCGAAGGTTCACACTATCTGAATAACTCTGAAAGCCCTTGTTTCCTGCAGTGTAAGGATGGGACATATGTAACATTGCCCAAATTCAATTTCGCCGTATCAAGAATAGTCCTGGAGATACATACTCCTGCCAAGGCACTAAAGAACAGTGTGTGTATCGGCAACAAGGTTGTGGTCACTACTGCTGCCGGTGCGGCTACGTGTGACTTAGCCATCCCTGAAAGTAATCAGAGTGCTGGCACCATTTATAGAATCTATAATGCAGGCGCTGTCTCAAGAATCAAACAGATAAAGATATATAGTAAAGCAGGCTCAGCCAAGACCCCGACCTCGCTCTCCTTCGACGGACTGATGGGCGAAGGCATCATGCTGACGGATGGAAAAACGGCGAGCGGCGAGGCTTTTACTGGCTATCAGGCTGTGGAGAAAAACAGCGTGCCTGGCAAGGTGAGCTATGAAACAAGCGGTGACAGAGTGGCTGAGGTCGATGCCTCTACGGGCGCCGTCGTGGTGCATGCCAACGTGTACGGAACGATGACAATCACGGCAACATTCCAGCCCGATGATAAGGAAAAATATGCCAGCTCGACCGCCCAATATGCCATCACCAATAAGGAAGGCAGTCGCATAGCTACCACGATAGCCTTTGCCGACGGCGTGGCTGGGACGACCTATGAAGTGAGAGACGGCGAGACCTTTGCAGGCTATGCGGCGACATGTACGCCGGCGGATGCCCAAGGCGTAATCGTCTACAAAAGCAGCAATCCCGGCGTGGCTACGGTGGATGACGCTGGCGCTGTGACTCTCGGACGGGAATACGGCAAGACCTGCATCACGGCACAGTTTAAGGGTAGAGATGGCTATGGAGATTCCGACGAAATCGGTTATACCATCAAGCGCGTCGGCACCTATGCCTTCCACGAGTCGTTTGATCGATGTGACGGCAAGGAGGGATGGTCTGGCTCTGTCGCCTACGGCAAGTGGGACACCAGTAAGATGGATAATACGTGGACGAAGAAAGGTACTGTCTATCTGGGCAGCAGCTGTATCAGGATAGGTCCAGCCGATGGCAGCGTGACCACTCCTGTCATCAGGGTCGATGGCCGCGCCGTGCTGACATTCAAGGCTGCCATGTGGAACACCCAGAATGAGCAAACCGATGTTGTGGTCACTATCTCTGACGGCTCGCTGACCTATGGTGACAAAGCGCCAGCAAAGAAGGTGTCAGTGACTCCCGTCAAGGCGCAATGGACTGGCTATGAAATGGTGATAACAGGTACGGGAGAGTTCACGCTGACCTTCGCCAATGTCACCAACTCCAAGAACAAAGAAAACAACCGCTTCTTCCTCGACGAAGTGACAGTCACAGAGAGCGCAGCCCGTGAAATCACTCTCGATGAAGAGACGGACAATGCCATTGAGACAGAAGGCAAGGCCAATGTGACTCTCCGTCGCACGCTCTATGACGATGGGTGGAACACGCTCTGTCTGCCGTTCTCCCTTACAGAGACCCAGGCGAAGCAGGCTTTTGGCGACGGTGTGGAGCTACGCGAACTCGAGAAGGTTGAGGGCACTACCCTCATCTTCAAGGCGGTCAAGGGTCTGACAGTCGGCGTTCCCTGTCTCATCAGACCGTCGCGCGTGGCAGAAGACAATACCTATACCTTCTCTGGCGTGCAGACAACGGTCGTCACCGCCGACTCAAGGGCGAAGGATGCTGTGGGTGGAGCCATATCTTTCACGGGCATTTACTCTCCCGTCGACGTCACCGGTTGGGCCGATTCCCATAAGTATGTGGCTTTCCTCGGTGCTGGCAACAAGTTTTTCCGAGCCTTGTCAGGTAAGCCTATGAAGGCTTTTCGCGCCTTCTTCATAGTCCCTGAGACTACTTCGGTCGCAGCTGTAAAGGCAGTAATCGATGGCACTACCACCGCCATCGGCGAGCTGAACGTCGACGGTGACAAGACCGGCGGCCGTGTGTACAATCTCAATGGCCAGTGCGTGGGTACCGGCCTCGATGGTCTGCAGCCCGGCATCTATATCCGTCATGGCAAGAAGATAGTAGTAAAGTAATAACCCTATAAATATAACAGACATGAGCAAAAAGATATATATGGCTCCTACAGCCGAGAAAATCATCATCAACAACGAAGTCATCTTGGCTGGATCGTTAACCGGCAATGGTGATAGAGGTCTCTTCACCGGCGACGAGGCCGAGGCAGACCAGGGCGCAGCCCGCTCAATGCGTTTCGACGTGTGGGAGGACATCGACGAGACCAACGGATATAAATAACCGACCGTCGGGGGCAAGGGAAGAATAAGCTCCAGCCCATAGACAATAACCAAACCAGCCCCCATGCGACGAATGAGTTGCATGGGGGCTAATTGTTGGTACGCACGGCATGAACATTGTCTAACGGGTTAAAGTCCTGAGGTGCAACCATCCGAAACCAGCCGCATTTTCCATTTCGTCGAGACTGTTTTCCTTTGTCCCTCAAAAAAGTTATGTTCAATTTGAATAAGGACAACCATATAGTTATGGCGTAGCATCCTACTGATATGTGCATGGGCGTGAATGGTATGTGTGGGCAGGTCCGGCAAGTGGATCTGTAACCGGCTAAGGGTGACGTGTATATATTTGTGGGAGAGTCTCGCACGACAATGAAGTTGCTCCATTGGGAACGTGGAGGGAATGTGATGTACTACAAACGTTTGGAGCAAGGCCGTTTCCATCCTCGCATATTTCTTCGTCAGGGCATAGGCTTCAGGTCTATGCGCTGGGATGAGCATGTACTTCTGATGGAAGAAATGTTTGAATCGTACTTTTTGCCGTTCAAAAGAAATAAATTCCACCTTTTGCACTACCCTTTCGTCATTATATTCATAAAAATCATCAAATTATTGTTGATTGTGACGGTTATTTGAAATAAAAGCAGTACCTTCGCAACTGATAACATTTTATCTATAAATAACCAACACAGAATACAATGAATAATATATTATCACTTTTAGATAATTTCACGCTTGATAATGCTGATGACATCGCCAAGTCATTGGCTAATGATTTCCGTAAACGCCGCATAGAGAAGAATCTTACTCGTGAGCAGGTTGCTGAGAAGTCGGGCGTTGCTGTAGCAAACATCGTGAGATTCGAGCAGAAAGGACTCATTTCGCTGAAGAACCTCATTAGCATTGCTATGGCTATGGAATACACGTCTGAGGTAAAGAATATATTTTCTGAGCCAAAGTACTCAACAATGGATGAACTGACTCAGATACGCAAGAACACTGGTAAAACGAGAGCACATAAGCAATGAACAATATAGATAGACTAACTGTAAAATACCACGGTGAGATTGTAGGAGTAATCTCGCTGACCCCAGACGACAAGTGTCTGGCTTTTGAGTATGATCCTCGCTGGCTTGCAGAGGGATTCAGCATTTCGCCATTGGAACTTCCGCTGAAGACTGGATTGTTTCTTGCAAATCCAACAACTCTGTATGGTGACTTCGGCATCTTTGAGGACAGTCTTCCCGATGGCTACGGTCGCTATCTCCTTCACAAGGCTTTGATGCGTGAAGGCATTGATGACAGGAAACTGACTGCCATTGAGCGACTGAGCATCGTAGGCAATAGCGGCATGGGAGCTTTGACATACGAGCCTGAGGCCATCATATCAACAGGAGAAAATATTACCGACTTCGACTTACTCCAAGAGAAGGCTTTGGAAGTTCTCAAAGAACAGCAGGACACAGACGCTGGACTTCTGCTCTACAACAGCGGTAACAGTGGTGGTTGCCGTCCAAAGGCAGTGTTCTCAGACGCAGAAGGACATTGGCTTGTAAAATTCCGTCACACATACGATCCTAAAGACATGGGACTGCAGGAATACCATTACAATGAGATAGCACGCAAGTGTGGCATCGATGTTCCAGACTTCAAGCTTACCAATGGCAAGTACTTTACAACTAAGCGATTTGACCTTACCGACGATGGCGAGCGCATCCATACAGCTACTGCAGGTGGTTTGCTATGCCTTTCACTGTCTGAGCCTGTGCTTGACTACAGCAACTTGCTTGCTTTGACTGGCTACATCACACAGAATCCAAAGTATGTGGAGGAAATATACCGTCGCATGGTATTCAACTACCTTACCGACAACAAGGATGACCACTGCAAGAACTTCAGTTACCAGGTTCGTAAGGATTCAAATGGCAAGTTCATCTGGCATCTTGCTCCTGCATACGACCTTACCCTATGCACAGAAGGCTACAATGGTCTGCACGCTACATCTGTCAACTCTACCGGCTACCCTACTCTTCAGGACTTCATAGCCGTTGGCACAAAGATTAAAATGAGCGAGAAGCGTTGCAGGGAAATCTTTGATGAGGTTTATCAGAAATGCGGTGACCTTCTGCTCAATGACATTACAAAGAAATAACAGGAATGGTATAAACAATTTTTGCCATCCAAAAGAAAGAGAGAACTATCACAATGATGGTTCTCTTTTTTTGCATAGCATTGAAGCAATGGCAAAGCACCTATAGGAGTTGTTGTCACTATGCAACTTCAGTAAATCGAGACCATCCGAAACCAGCCGCCTTTTCCATTTCATTGCTGTCCGCTAAAACTCTAAAGAGCACAAATCCCCCGCCCGAAGTCCTGAAATGGGACTCCGGCTTGGTCCTGGAGGTATTTCCTTAGCCTCCTGAACCATTTTTCCCAGTCTTTTTCTGGTTCCTCAAGGAAAGTATAGCAGTTC
>ULQK01078122.1_pt1 | contig 30865 bp, 47 predicted proteins | sample 1954371 | NCBI WGS metagenome assembly ULQK01 (sample SAMEA4835652, study PRJEB28245) | human gut metagenome | biome: gut microbiome; material: fecal sample | place: Denmark | collected 2008 | reverse complement strand
CCCCCGCCGCTCAAACCCCTTTCTGACACACGGATTTATGATAATATCAAGGTTCGGGCGTTATGGAGTTGCACCACAAGTGCTAAGGCACAGCAGCTGTGCTCACCCGATTTTTAGCCGCATAAGGCTTGGTGGGAACGGCGGGTCCTGCCCCCGCTGGTGATTTTAGCAGGTGAGATAATCACCTAACTTCTTCCACGATATTGCTATCGCTATACAGTTGTATGCCCCTGATTCGTTGGGGCACTTTTCACACTTGAACCTGCCGTGTATTCACGTCATCTTGCCGCGGTGCGTTCCCATGTTGCGGCTGTTGTGCTAGGCAACAGCCGATTTCGACATTTGAAAGGACAACCCCCGCCGTTCATGTGCAGCGAGGGTCGATAGGTAGGCGGCAGCGGGGATCGAACCCGCCGGCAGGGGGCTGAACCAGTATAAATACTGACTTTTTACCATAACCGTATCCCGACATATACCACCGTCCCAAGACAGCAGGGCGGACTTGAACCGCCGACACGGGGTGTGCTTTCCCCGGCTCTACCAACTGAGCTACTGCCACACGAACACCACAGTTCCACATCGGATAATGCGCTCCCGCACTACCTCTGTTTCACCGCGAACGGATGAGTAGTCCGCGCCTGTGCCGTGTATTGTATACACAACGTCTTGACAAGAGCCTGCGGATTTGCACCGCACGCGCTAAGGCGCGGCACTGTGCGGCTCTGAAATCTGCGCAGGGTCAAAGGAGAAAGCCCCTGCGCCTTGTATCGTCTGCGCGGTGTTGCAAGCCCGCGCTATTACTCTGTTTGAATCGAACAAAAATACCGCTTGGGCGCGGTGATCAGACTGGTTGAATGTTGGCTCTGTGTCCGTCGCCTCAAACGGTATTTTTTCGATTATATTGTATCACAAATATAAAGGGACATGGGGGACATTCGGGACAAATTGCAAAAATATCTGAAAAAGATATTATCAAAAATAGAAAATGCCCCGCAAAATCAGATGAAATCTGACTTGCGGGGCAGACTATCAAAAAAAACCATTTGTCTGCGGAATCCATTATGATCAGATGGTTTCCACACAGCAAAAGAAGTATTTGGCAGATATTCTTTGGAAAACTCCAATTGAACTCTCTATAAGACCTAAGCCAAACAAATCAGATAAGATCTGACTTGCTGGATTGTATGACTAATGCATTAGCAGCCATTGATCATTCTTAGTTCTTCCATTAGCCCTTTCTGTAAAACCTTTGAAAAGTTGATTCCTGCCTTTTCAGCCTCATCATTAAGTTTTCCAGGAATGGTGCAATTCTTTTTTACGCAACGGTTTTCCATGCTTCGCTTATACGCTTCAATATCAGCGTCGACAAGAGAAACAAATGCATTTTTGTCATTGGTTATGATTGTACTTAATTCAGATGCATTGGGTATTTTCGTTTTTTCTTTTTCTAGTTGGATTACTTTTATACATATTCGTTCCCGTGCCATTTCTATTGCGTTTTGAATTGATTTTCCCTGTGTCATAACGTCGAGATCAGGAACCTCAACGAAATATGGGACTTTGTCTTTGGTTTTGTGGAATATTACCGGATAAACCATTTTTGTGCTCATATATTACAACTCCTTTCACCCCGCCTTTATGCTCCCCTTTCGGGGAGCTTGCGGTTACTTGAGATTATGCTTCTTTATAAGCGCCTTAGCAAGAGCTTCATTGATCTCACGATGTCTTGGGATTGCTTCTGTTTGATTGCCTTTAGTCCAAACATCATGATTTCCGCCATTACGCTCAAAAATCCAGCCGTTTCTCTTGAACAACCGCTCAAGATCAGCCTTTTTCATATTGTACCTCCTTTCTTTTATATTATACGCCTTTTATACGCATTTGTCAAGAGGTAACAAAAATAAAATCATGAAAATATGAGCAAACCCAATCGCAGACTGATTTCATACAAGAAATTATTCTTCATCGTCATCATCGAAGTCAGCGTCAAGTTCGCGGTTAGTCCGCTGACGCACCAGCTCGTCATATCTTTTCGGATCATACTTGTTCCTTAAGGATCTCATGCACCTCATGCTCAATGATCTTCTGCACCTCCGCCGGCTCGGAGGACGCAGCGCACTCAGTGGCACATCTTCCGGCAAGAGCCACAAGCCCGCCGCGAACAAAGTAGAGCAGGTCAGCGGTCATTTTCTGTACGTCCTCTGAACGGTGCATTTTGCCCTGGAACTCCTTTGCCTGCATTTCCGCGATGACCGCCTTGGACTCCTTGAGTTTTGCCTCTGCCTTTTTCCGCTTAAGCTCCACATCGGCGGTATCTTCATCGCTCCGGCGTGATTCCAGCGATGCGCAATAAGCCCTCATGGTCTGCGTAAAGTCGTAGAGCGCACCGTGCTTTGTCTTGGTTTCCTTGATGATTCCATGCGCTGTTATGTCGCGGATCCATGACGTAGTCTTTCCGGTCGCCGCTACAATGTCGGCGGTCTTCACGAATATCTGCGCCCCGGCTTTCAGCGAGTATATGATCTCCGCCGGCTTCAAGTTCGCGGGACGTGCGTCCTGTGCCGCCTCTGTACGCGCTTCTTCCTCCATATCCTCCAGCCTTGCCGCCGCGTCAAGCACCGCGCTGTCACTGCTCACAGAGGGAACATCAGCCGCTTTCCTGCGTGGAGTGCGCGCCGGCTTATCCGTGGCGGCTTCCGGAGCTGTTTTCTTCTCAGTCTTACACTTGGTATCCGCACTCCCTTTGGCGGTGCTTGTAGTCTGTTTTGCTCCGCTTTTCGCCGTTTTCTTGCCGCTAGGCGTGGTTTTTGCGGTACCCTTGGTGGCTTTTGCCCCGCCCTGAACTGGCTTTGTATCCACCTCCGACGCTGTTTTTTTGACCTCGGTTTCCTGTGCTTTTTTCCTTGCCATTTTCTATACCCCCAAAAATATTTTTTCAATTCAAGTGACCCGTTTTTTTCTCCATGACTAGGCGAAAATTGGGCGTCAGCGTGCCTCACCTCACCCCGCCCCCGGGTCACAGTACCTTGAGGGGGCGTTCACATCGGCAAAAGGCAGGAATAGCGCCCTTGCGCCGCTCTCTGCCATTTTATTGATGCCGTGTTGAGGTGTCAGTTGTACTCTTTCAGCAGGATAGCAAGCGCCTTTTCCGCTTCTGATGTCTGAGGTTCGATGTCCTCGCCTCGGTCGTAGTTGTACACTACTTTGCTGTCCTGGACAAGTGTTAGCTTTGAGATCCTGCCGTTGTCAATTCCGAACTGGCTTTCGTTCTCGTAGTGTTTCACCCAGTAGCTCACCGATGTCATGCCGCCGTTGCTGCTCGGTATTCCTATTGCACCTTTTGTCCACATATTCTTTTCCTCCTGCTTGATGTGTATTTCCTTTCGGTGTGTCCATATTAACTCTAAAGGGACGAAATTGCAAGCGATTGCAAAAGAATATCCTGCACAAAGATTTCGCGGCTATCATGTGTATTTTACCTTTTGTAGCAGCGGTGAATGATGTCGATGATCTTGCTCTGCTCCTCGGCTGACACTCCGATACTCTTCAAAGCCTCTCTTGTGCCGCATTCCGGGCATATGAGCGTGTGACCGTCATCGCGCGATATTGCAGGCGGTGCGGTATAAATCGCGCTGCACTTGGGGCATTGCGCCGCTCTTCTTGATGTTGTTTTTTTCATAGTGCTGCCTCCTCGCTTCTCTTTACTGCGTCCATCAAGATATTGATATCAAATCCGAAATCTTTGTAGCCTTCTCTGCAAGTGTTGATGTACACCGGACTTGGTATCCCTATCTGCCTATCCTCATGCATGATGTAAGCAAAGCAGTCGCGCACGCCCAAATCCTCGCCGTCCCTACCCCATATCTGCTGTCGGAATTCCTTCTTGTAGTAGAATGTAGGGAAACCCTCGTAGCGGTCTAAGGCGCTAATGTCGCGCTCTGTGACCGCCCATACGCCCACGGGCACGCTAGAGCCTTTGCGCCGCTCAATGGTCAGGTATGCCCCGGTCTTGCTCCCTTTGAAGAGGAGCTCATAGTCTTTGATTTCAGCCGTTCCGTAGAATTTTGCGTCTGGACAGCGTATGATCATCTGAACAATGTTGAGGTTGCTGCCATAAGCCAAGTAGAGTTTTTCTTTCATAAAAATACGTCCTTTCTGAAGAATTGCCCTTCTACCACCCTAAGACCGCCGAAGCGGTCAGGGGAGGTTTGCCGGGGTCATGCAGTTCTGCCGTTTCGGAAAGCTCCGTCGCCGCTCAGGCGGTTCGTGAAGGTTTCTCTTGCGGTCTTGAACTCGTTCCCGATAAATCCAAGGCGAAGGAGCCAAGTGCGCATCGCGTATTTAGGATTGTCCACCTGCTGGGGCTTGGGACTTGCACTCTTTGCGTTCTTTGCCATCGCGCTGAGCGCTAAGCAAAGCTGTATGTAGCTCTTGAGCTGTCCTGCGTGAAGCCCATTCTGCTTTGTGCCGCTCGGTGCGTCGAATTGGAAAAGTCTAAACTCAACCGTACCCTTGGTGAAAGTGGCGTGCAGGTTAAGCATATGGTATCTGCTGTCGTTGTAGTGCGCTGACCGGCCGTAGCTTGCGTTCTGGCTAGTGTACCAGATGTCCGCAAGCTCCGCCATGGTCTGGGGCTTTTTGCGGTTGAGCTGTTCGAGGAATGCGGGGCTTACCGTGCGGCAGTAGCGGTTCATTCTTCCTCTGTCGAGGTTGAGGGCGCTTGCTAAAAGGCTTTCGTGGCTTGCCATTATATTGGCGAGGTTCCTGAGGCTCTGCGGCGTGTGTCCCTGTGCGCCGATGTGAACGTGTACCCCGCAGCCCCTTGTCGCATCGCTCTTGGCTCCTGCCTTGCGAAGTCGGCGAATGAGTTCCTGAAGTGTTTCGATATCGCTGTATGTAAGGATCGGAGTTACCATTTCGCACTTTTCACCGTCAGGTCCGTGAATGCTTACGTCTTTCTGAAATTTCCATTCGCGCCCCTCGCTGTCCCAAGCGGAGAAGGTGCAGTATCCGTTGCGGCCGGCGGTGTTTTCGTGGCGGTGCGTTCCGAAGAACTCAGCGGCGATCTGTGCGGCTTTCGCTCTTGTTATATTGTTCATCTCGACCTCAACGCCTATGGTCTGGTTCTTAATGCCCTCGATCTGTACCTGTGTGTTTTTCATTGTCGTGTCCTCCGTTTGGCTTTGTTTTCCCTTTCGGTGTGTACATATTAACTCTAAAGCGAGATAATAGCAAGCGGTTTAGGAACAATATATTACACGAAATGTACAGCGGAATTATGTGTATATTATGCCGCTCGGTGCTGCCTGCTGACCAGCTATATATTAACTCCGAAAGGGACACATATCAAGAGAATAAACTCACAAACTTTCAACATTCAACTGTGAATAGTAAACAATGCCAGAAAGAACGAAGAAAACGCAGGGCAAAGCAACTCCATTCCCCCACAGCTTGTATTCCGCTGAATCGCTGTGAGGACTTTTAAGCCATGCACGGAGTTGCTTATCTGACTTTACCTTGTTTGAGCCGCTCGTTATATTTCGGTGAACTTCAAATACCTGTCGCCAGAATTCAAGCTCACCATCGGTCGGATCTGCTGTTTCGAGGTCGGTGCACCACCAATCCGGAAAGCCTTGCAGCCGGGCGCACTCTGTAGGCATGAGCCGCCGGACGATGTATCGAGGTTCTTCCGCAACGGTCGGCGGATCCTTATAATCAGATGCCACAAGAGTGCCTGCAACATTCTCGGTAGCTTCTGTGTGGTATGAGTTCTTACTCGTGCTGTATACCCGCGTCGGCGAAAAAGCTACTGCGTGACGGTCGGTAGCGTTCAACGTGAAAGAAACGTCCTCGTTCACCCCGCTGCCTTGCGGTCCGTTCTTGTCCGTTCTGCCTATCATCGAGCCTTGGACGGATACAACAGCAACCCCGCCTTGGTTGGAATCCGGCGCATTACCGCCGGTATCTATTGTCCGCGACGTAGTAGTTTCATAGCAATTATGCCTGGCATTCTTTGTTCCCTCGGAGGTAAACCTTACATCAAAGCATCTCGTTTCTTTGGTCACAACAAACGGCTGATTGTTCCCGCCCATTCCATAGGTCGAACTTACTGTTGGAGCGACATCAAGCGGTCCGGTATACCGTGTGTCCTGTGAATGATTTTCGTAGACAGTTGCTGGTATCGTCCCAGCGCGGAGCGTGGGCGAGGTTTCTTCCTCGTAGCCGATTCCACGTGCTTTCGCCGAATGCTCCGCGCAAAAGCCGGCAGCGTTCATTAAGCCCCCGCTTGCCGCTCCAATGCCGCCCTCAGCAGCGGCGGCAGTTCTTTGCCACGCGCGGAAGCTCTCAGAAGAATACCCCGACACGCCTTCTGACTCAAACAGTATCTTTCCGGCGCGTTCGGAATCAAGATCTGCGACAAGGTAGATGCGTTTTCTTCGCTGGGGTACTCCCCAGTATTGAGCGTCAAGGACTCTCCAGGCAATGGAGAAGTCTTTTGCCATGATATATCCCGCTGTTGTCCATCCCTCATATTGAGGAACAGAAACGGTTTCATCTTTGATTTTACACAGGCTTTCGAGGACGCACCGAAAGTCCTCGCCGCCGTTTGAGCTGAATGCTCCGGGAACGTTCTCCCACACGCAGTATCGCGGGTATTTGCCATTTGTTGCACACCTCATTTCCTTGATTATCCTGACTGCCTCATAGAACAGGCTGGAACGGGCGCCGTCCAAGCCGCTCCTCTTTCCGGCAATGCTCATATCCTGACACGGACTGCCAAATGTGATAATATCGACAGGCGGTAGTTCCGCACCGTTTAGCGCAGACACGTCGCCGAAATGCTTCATTTGAGGCAGTCGCTTTGTTGTGACACGGACGGCAAACGGTTCTATTTCCGAGGACCACAGCGGAATTATTCCCGCAAGCATTCCTCCGAGGGGAAAGCCGCCGCTGCCATCAAATAGACTGCCTAAAGTTAGTTCACTCATGCTCCACCGCCTTTGCAAGTGAAGCATATGGGATTCTTTCGCCGGCACGTTCGACAAATACATCGTCGGAGCGTCCAGTATCATCAACGTATCTCCGCAGGATAACAGAAGCGTACTTCTCGTCCAGCTCCATCGTATAGCATATCCGGTTTGTCAGCTCACACGCCATAAGCGTTGAGCCGCTCCCTCCGAACGTATCAAGCACGATAGCATTTTCCTGCGAGGAATTCTGAATGGGGTATGATAAAAGGTCAAGGGGCTTCGAGCTAGGGTGGTTCGCGTTCTTCTTGGGTTTGGCAAAGTTCCAGATGGTGGTCTGCTTTCGGTCGGAATACCATGAGTGCTTGCCGTTTTGCAAGAATCCATACAGAACCGGCTCATGCTGCCATTGATAGTCACTCCGACCTAAAACCAGACTATCTTTGACCCAGATACAGCAGCCAGCGAGATGAAAGCCAGCGTCAACGAAAGCCCGGCGGAAATTCAGTCCTTCCGTATCAGCATGGAAGATGTATGCCGCCGCTCCCTTTTCGAGGCAGTCGACCGCCGCGCTGAAAGCCGATTTAAGGAAGCTGTAGAAATCTTCGTCCTTTATGCTGTCATTCTGAATGGTCAAGCCGCTCGATGATTTGAACGATACGCCATACGGCGGGTCTGTCAGGAGCAGGTTCGCGCGCTTGCCTCCCATCAGAGCGGCAACATCATCGGCGCTGGTAGCATCGCCGCACATCAGACGGTGTCTGCCTACCGTCCAGATATCGCCGCGCTGTACAAATGCCGCTTTCTCCAATGCGGCTGACAGGTCGTACCCGTCATCTTCAACATCAGATTTGCTTTTATCATCGAATAAGTCCGCAAGTTCCTTTTCGTCAAAACCTGTGATAGATAGGTCAACGCCCTCGCCTTGCAGGTCTGACAGCTCCACAGCAAGCAACTCATCATCCCAGCCTGCGTTAATGCTCAGCTTATTGTCTGCGATGATATATGCGCGTTTCTGCGCCTCGGTGAGGTGTGATTCCTTGACGCAGGGTATTTTCTTTAAGCCCAGTTTTTGCGCGGCGTAAAAGCGACCGTGACCGCACAAAATCGTGTTATCCTCGGCAATGACGATAGGGGCGAGGAACCCGAACTCTTTTATTGACGCGGCAATTTGTGTTATCTGTGCAGAGGAATGCGTCCTGGCATTTCGCGCATAGGGGATAAGCTCCTCAACGTCCGCAAGGTAATAGTTCAGCTCGTTACTCACCGTAAACCACCTCCCGAACGTATGTCGTCGGCGCGGGACGTGATTCTTTAAGCTGAAGATTGATTTCACTCCGTATCGCGATGACCTGTTTCATGTAAGATTGAGCCATCACTACATACGGAGATTGAATAGGTGCACCGGTGGTCGGGTGCTTGGCGATATAGCCATACTTCGAGATGAGCCGCTCAAGGTGTATCCACCGAGCCACGGAGAATGCATACTGCTCGACCATCTGCATTGATACAGCGTTCTTCATCCCGCGCGAATCAAGCCATTTGAGCGTGTCCTTTAACACCTCATCGGCTCCAAGTTCGCTGCCGTCGCGCTGTATCTCTTTAAGATACTCCTTGATAGGCGCCATCTCAACAGCTTTGATTTCTTCACATTTTTTCCTGGGTAACATAAAACCTCCTCAATTTTATATTGCGCCGGGCGAGAACGCAAAAATTGAGGAGTGCATTGCATCTGATTATGTTTTCATTATATCACGCATTGGACGGGACATGGGGGACATTGGTGACAACTTAATCAGGATTGTCCGATATGTAGCGATAGTACATCTTCTTGACGGAGTCGATGGTGTTCCCCCCACCGAGCTCCTCCGCAACAGTCCTCCAGCTTTTATGCTTGAGAACTCGCTTCTCCATGATGCGCTTAATAAGCAGGTCGGTGATACGTGCGATATACCGCTCGATCCTGACTTTCAAAGCCTCATACTCCTTGACCTCATTGCCAAGCTCTGTCTTGAGGTGTGCCAGCTCGATAAAGCTGTCCTCGGTATGGTTGCGCGGCGTAGGATTCTTCGGAACACCGCTCGTATCGAAGGCGCTGGAACCACAGAGTTTTGCTTCAATTCTCGCGATTCTCTCTTTATCATCTCGAATAGCGTCCTCCAGCAGGTAATATTTATTTAATTCTGCTACCGTCATATCGTCCAATCCCCTTTATTAAAGATATCCGTTGTCTTTTGCGAATGTGTTCATCTTCTTGAGTGTTATCTTCCCCACGCCCGGAATATTGGCATTTGCAAACGCCTCGAGGAATTCAGCGACGCTCTTTGTCGAAGATTCCTGTACTGCAGGCATCCCACTTGCCATTGCAGATGCGGAACGAACCTTTTCGACAAGCTGAGCATCAGTCATTTTGCGGAGTTTCACTGCCTCGTCATGTATGCTCACTTCTTCCGACGTCCGCCTGCAGTTTCTCTTCTTAGCCATAAGTTACACCTCCTTGTTGAAATTGATTGCAAACAGCTATTTTTCATCAAGGTATGAGAGCAGCGTTTGTTGAGCCGCCTCAAATCCATAGCACACCTCGACTGCATATCCGTTGTTCTTCAGCTTTTCTATCCATGTGTTCTGCGCTTCGGACGTTCGCCCCTTGGGAGCTTTCATCTCGATAAACAGTCCGTGATAATCGCCGCGCGGCACAGGGAGGAACAGGTCAGGAACACCCGCCTGCACTCCCATCGCCTTGAACCTTGCAGCTTCGACCTTGCTGCGCTTGCCGCCGTTCGGGACATGAAACAGCAACGACAACTCAGGGTGTCTGCCGCTTTCGAACTGCGCCCAGCGAATAAGTATCATCTGTTCGTTATCTTCTATGTGCTGCATTTATACCCCCAGAACGCGCGACGCGTACATATCAGCAGTGTGAGTAAAGAGTACAGCCGGGTACCGTTCAACCGCTCTGCCGTAATACTCCCATTCTTTCTGATCGGTAAACGACCCCATGTGCCAGCGAATACACGCTATCTCCTGTTCAGTGAGGGTAATATGCCGCTGGAGCATTATCAGGGACTTTTCGCCATGACCTGTGAGTATCTGGTTCTTGTTCCATTCCCACTTGTCGCCGGCCCAGTTGTAGCAGTAGTCATCAACCTTGCAAAGGTCATGGAACATCCCGACGAGCCAAGCGCTCCTGCTTTCGTTCCATTGCAATCCGAGGTTTCGCGTATATTTCTCCAATTCGACTGCAACTTGCCTAGAGTGTATATAAAGTCCACCGCGCTGGTTTCCATGATGTCCAAGGGAGGCTGGAGCAGCGAAAAAGCCGTGTGCCTTGAGCCAAGATGGGAAATTTTCAGGAACGTCAACGCATTCTGGATAATTGAAAAAGTCGGAATAGTTTTCCTCGTTTACCTTTGCAAGCTCCTTGTGATCGTCGCCAAAACAGCTAAACAGAAACTCCAGCTTTCTCTTCGCATCGGCGCAGGGCTTGAGCTTGCCGCTCTCCCAAAACTCGACCCCGCTGGGGATTTCATCAACAGCATAGGCTACCCGCTCAATAGTTAAGCCTTTTCTTTCTCGTAAAATTTTCAACTGACTTCCTATTTCGTTATTCAGCATCTTCCTCGTCCTCCGTGTCCTCGTTCTCATCGAACGTATACTGATGTTCGACCTCGGAATCGCTTGCCGCTCTACGTTCCTCCTCAGCTGCCAAAGTATTCAGATAAAGGCTCATGCAGTTGTATATCTTGGTCTGCGATTCCTGCCAGGAGTCCACCATTCCTTTTGGAATACGAAGTGACGGAATCATTGCAACCAACTGTAAACCGTTGTATACAAGCAGATATGTAGCACCGTCCTCGCCCTGAATAAGCACCTTTTGTGTATATTCTGTTTCAACGATGGGCGAAAGCAGCTCGGCGGGAATAAACGCAAACGCAGTCTGGTCTTTGTCGACAACGACTTTCATCTCTTCATCTCCGAAGAATGTGGAGTGTATTTCGATTTCGTCGGCTTCAAATCTTCTGTATTTGCAGGCCGTTTCAACCTTTTTAGCAAGTATACACGCCCCGTCGCTATCGTCCCATGTATTGTCGATTGTCTTTGCATTGAAATCGAACATGGCACAAGCCTGTCCATACGTTATTGAGGGCAAATCGGAAATATCGTAAAGGCCCCAATTTCCTCCGAGCCACTGCTGTGACCGCTCGTTGATCGTAGAGGTTATGCCAAGGTAATGTGCCTTTTTCACGAGCTTTGCGAGTTTCTTAATTATCATGTTGGTACTCCTTTTTACCCCTTATTAACTACCACTCTGCAAGTGTTCACGGCCGTGCCGCTCTCCTTGAACGAGCTTTCCGGCAGCGGCTCAATGGTACCGCCATAGCTTTCCACAAGAGCGCGGAACTCTGTTGTGCGCTTATCAGTGCGGAACAGCACCGACGCCGACATGATTGCAACAACACAGCGTGTAGCCATGTGTATTGCCTTGGTGACGTGGATAATGTCCTGCTGTTTGGCAAACGGCGGATTCATTACGATCACGCTGTACTGCTTGTCCGGTTCGAACGTCATGAAATCATAATGCACCAGTTTGAACCCCTGTTCTTCAAGGAAAGCGCGGTTTTTCGAATTAAGCTCCACACAGTCACAGCCGGGCATATACTTGGCGATTGCTCCTCTGCCTGCCGAAGGTTCAAGGCACACATCGTCAGGCGTGATGTTTGCAAGTCTTACCGTTTCAGCAGCAAGCTCGTCCGGGGTCGGGAAGAACTGATACTCTGTTTTCTCGCTGGTGTATTCGCCAGTGAGGATAATGCTCTGCAGGATATCCTCTACATCGTCAGCGAAGACGTGGCACTTCTTGGGGCTGTTCCACTTGCCGCCGATTGCCGAAAGCACCTTGCTGACCTGCTGATATGTCTTTCGGTCAAGTTGTTCTGTAAGGCGCAGCGTGTTGCCGCTCACTTCTGCTTTTGCAAGCACTTCAATTATTACGCTGTCAATTCTCATGTCTTTATGTCCTCCAACATAAGCTGTTTTATTTCCTCGGGCGCGTTGTCCCACCCGGATTTTATGGTTGCTACTATCTGATCAAGAGTACGGTTCTGTTCCTTGATGAGCTTGGAAGCCCTTTTCTTAAACCAACCTGCCAACTCAATCGGATCGTCCGGCATATTCTCCAGCTTGTCTACTGACTTCATATTCTGGAATGATGATGCAAGCAGCACCATCTTCTCAACGGTTTCACGCTGCTTATCAGGAACGATGTATACCAAGGGTAATTTCTCGATCTCTGAGCAATCGAGCTTTCGAGAAAAGCCCGTCTGCGTGCCATCATCAGGCGGTATGCATAGTTCCAGCGACGCCAGAAGGCATAACAGACCGTATTCAGGAAGTATTTCCGGAACAAAGCGAACTGCGCAAACATGCCGTGAAAGGACACAATCACCTATATCATTTATCGCGACCTTTCCAAGCGTTCCTACGGTTGAAACGAGGATATCGCCCAACTTGGATATTGTTTCGTTCTCGAAGTCCTCGCAGTACTTTTCGCATTTCAGCCGAGCATCTTTCATGCAGGATGCCCCAACGATATAGGGGATTCCCTTGCCCTCGGTGTTCAGCTTGGCTTTGTCCAGGTTGCGCCCCTGGAATATCGCGGCGCAATCACCTATGGTTATGTATTCGCTCATGATTTCTGTTCCTCAAAATACTTCATTCCGATTAGATCAGCAATGCCAACGCTACCGTCATCACATGAGTGAGGTGTTTTTCTTCTCACATATGAAAATGCTCCTTTGCCAAGACAACCAACTGCATCTGTGATGCTAATTGCCAAGTGCTTGTCTGTGATTTTCTCTTTTACACCTACAAGAATTTCACCGCAAAGCTTGCACATGTATATTGGCATGTAATACCCGTTTTCGTCGTTATTCATATTGTCCCTCCTGTTCAATTATCCGACCGCATTCCGGACAAAATCTCAGCTTGTAACTGCCATAGTCGCACCAGCTTTTAACCCTGCCATTAACAATCAACTTTCTTACCAGCGTTGTTAAATACACCGACTTTATTTCCGATGGGGTATCGACCTTGCTTTTCAGCATTTTGAGATCTTCGCAGAAATGACACCGCTTTTTACTCATTGTGCTTGTTCCCTCCATTTACGGAATTCTGGATCATCTTTGCGAGGAATTCTGTAAATCCCATATCGCTCTTGGATTCCTGCTCGATAGGTTCCCTTGCGGCATAATGTAAGCAGCAGTTTGCGCCGACGCTCTGCTCTGGAAACTCGGTGCGAATCAAATCTCTTGCAGCTTCTGCATGTGCCTGGCTGTCAAAAAGCGCGAAATAAAGCATCCCTCTGTCATCTTCATGGAAGAACACCTTGGGATCACACCACCCGACAAACCCGTCCATTTTACGTATTGCGGCCACAACGCGCTTTCTGAATTTATCGAGTGGGAACTCCCACGCAAAAAGCGTAACAGTCCATACTGGACACCGGAACTTTCTTCTGGTCGGGTCACGCTGTATCTTAAGTTCTCCTTTCACTCTTAATCACCTCCAACACGGTTTATAACTAAGGAAATTATCTTCGAACGGTTCATAGCTTCAGCCACTCTACCGGACCGTCCATTTTGGCGCCGCATTCTGCACAGAACTTATGATTGGAATACGGAGTATTTCCGGCGCTGACATAAGTTCTATGACACCTCGAGCATTCCTGCGTTTTGTTGAAATCCCCATTAAGCGCTCTATAAGGAGGCTCGTTTATCCAATGTGCATGCACCACCGGTGCAACATCGGCGGCTGGCTCGCTCTGTATCGTTTCGTACGCAGCGTTTATCGCCTCGTCCCAGCCTGCTGTATAGCTTTCGGGTTCTGCTCCGCACCCGCCTATATCGTTCAGAATCTCCAATGCGCGTTCGCGCGTTATGTATTCACTCATTCCTCTGTATCCTCATCAACGTAGTTCTCGCTGAAACACTCCCGGAACATATCAGCCGACAGCTTGTACATTTTCTGGTGCCGTTCCTTGCTGTCTGTGTACTTCTCAGTACTGTGAGCGAGCTGTGTTATCTTTCCTCTGCATGTTTCGGCAGCGCACTCGCCGTTGTATTCGGCAAGACAGCCGCTGCATTCTTCGGTGTGTTCGCTCATTCCGTGTCCTCCTTTGTGGGCTGCTCGGGGCGCACAAACGATACCGCTGCAAGCGCGTCATTTACGCCACGCTCATAATATCTCGCACAAGCATCGACTTGTTCCTGTTCCACACGGCGCCGTTTGTCGTTCTCTGCGAGCAAGCGCTCTTTAATTTCTTTTAATTTTTCGTTAGTCATTTTCGCTGTTCCTTTCAAAGTAAAATTGTACAGTTGGATTATCAGGGTGCTTAATTAACCCAAATCTGGCGATGTTTCTGTAAGTGGCGCTATCCCTCATAAGCACATTCGGAGCCTGTTCGATTACTGCCCGGAATTTCTCAACGTCAAACGTGGACTTGTAGTGATTACAAGCCCGGCACGCCGGATAGAGGTTTGCAATATCGTCTGCGCCGCCGAGGGACAACGGGACAACATGGTCTGCCTGCATATCCTTGATAGTGATTCCGCAGCCACAGTAAGCACAGCGACCGCTGAATTTACCATAGATCTGCTGGCGTTCAAAAGGAGTAAGAGCCCTTCTTCTCTGTTCAGCCACTGTTATCACCGTCTTTCCGTGACGCTCGGAACATGGGAACATAGCCGTTCCAAACTCTGTACCATGCACAAACGTGCTTCATATCAATGCTGACGTGCTTTTTCTTGGCACGGGAAACGGTGTAGAGATCCTCCGCCTGGATCTGTTTCCAACAGGAGGAGTCCATCATCGGCAATCCGGAACGTCTGCGCCACGCAGCACGATATGTTTTGTAGTAGTCGTTGTAACTTTCCTTGGTCTTTTCAAGCCAGTTTGTCGTATCAGCCATTTCAATCCACCTTTATCCTTTCGAACTCAATGACCCAAACCCATGGATTGACCGCCCAACCGTATACTTCAAGATCTGATTTAGAAACCGTTCCGTTCCATAAGGCAGCAAAGCTGTTAACTAGCCGGCATGTGTTATCTCCGATGAAATCCTTGCAATCTCCGTTGTGATGCATACACTTCTCGCAGGGCTTGTACAAGCCCTCGGCGTTGATGTTGCCAGGTGTGCGGTAATCACCGGTGACAACGTCCTGCACCTTTTCCACCCTCACATTAGTTACCCGCAGGAATATTCGGGCTTCTTCTTTCGGCATATGTATTGAGGGTTTCCAATGTTCAAAACCTGGAGGCTGTTCTCCAGCATGAGCAGATGCTTTGAAATAATAGCATCCATACTCCTTTTTTTCGGAATTGTATCTTCTGTGACCGTTGGGATCGGCGCACTTGCCATCATCTGTTTCCATACCACAGTCCCAACAAGGACACCAGCTCCATGATTCCCTAACATAGAGAATATCGCCTTTGTATGCTGGTTGTGTCTGTGGACTTTCAAACATCTTTCCGTTTTCGTCATAGTCATATACGCCCGTAAAAGAGCCATCAGACTCTCGGAATGTAACATAAAATCCACACGCGTTTTTACTCTTGGCTTTTACATACCGCCTTGTCGTTGTTTTAAGTCCATTCAGAATTGCTTGCACCATCTCGGTGTTGAAAAGGATAGGCTTTGCTGTTTTCAGAAGTTCTTCTTTGGTCATGTTGCTCTCTCCTTTTCTCTATCCGGTCGTTCCTCGAACTTCTCACAAGCCTTTGAACTGATGCCTTTAAGCGTATCGTCGTGAATCTGGCAGTACACGCTTGTCCCGTACTTCTTGACGTAGGCATACTTGCAATGACCGCACTTGTTCTGGATTTCATTGTTTTTCTTCACAATTTCTCCCCTTTCAACATGGATTGTTTCCGGGTAGGGAATGCTCCCACACCCGAATTCAATCTGACATTCCCGTTATTAGGTCTGTTCTAATATCGCGCCCATGCGCTCAAGTACCTTCTTAAGCGCAGAAGTAAGCTTGGCACGCTCTTCGGTATCAGCCTCGGACACAGCCTCTGTCGCGGCGGTGAATGCTGTTTCTATCTGCTTAAAGTAGAACTTTACCTTATCTCGTGCGCCGCTCGTCGGAGCAGGTGCAGGAACTTCGACCACCTGTGCATTCGATTGCAAAGCAGCATTTTCGGCTTTCAGCTTTTCAACCTCGTCCATGTACTTCTTCGTGGACTCCTTGGCACCGTCAGCGACCTTGCGCAGCTCATCGTTCAGAATCTTGAGACTGCTGATTTCCTCAGTAAATTTCTTCTCTGTATTTCGGGTCGCCGTCTTTCTTGCCAGTTCAACGACGTTGCTCCAGTCCTCGTCTTTTTCTTTACACATTTCATCGCGTCCCTGCTGAATGAGTGCGTTCCGTTCTTCCTCGGAGATTTCTGTCTTTTCAGTCGGTCGGCTTTCAAGCTCCCTGATCTGCTCTGAAAGCGCTTCCTTTTCCTTAAGCAAGGCTGCTTTCTGCTCTTCAAAGTGCTTTTCCGCATTATGTGCGCCTGACTTCATGTTCTCGTTAGCCTGACGTGCAGCTTCAAGCTGCTTCCTAAGTTCTTCAACCTGCGATTCAAGGGAGTCGCTTTCGGCGTTTTTGCTCTTTTCTTCCTCGAGCTGCAAGGTCAACTGCTCGAATTTGTTGCGGTATTCGTCCACCTTTGCACTGAGTTCGCGTACTGAAAGGGCATTCACATCGTTATTCTGCATGAGGTCATCGGCGTCCTCGTCGTCCAGTTTCGCAATTTCAAGTAGCTTGGTAATACCGAGCTGCTGAAGCTGTCCCAGCTTTTCCTCGCCGAATTTCTCGTAAATCTGTATAAAGTTATAGCCATGGCGCTTGCCTATGCCTATCTTCTTTTCGCAGTACTCCTCGAAATTCTCATACCCCATCTCAGTGAAGAGCCGCTCGTCACGGACTGTTTTGAGATCGCGACCCATCTCTATCATTGAGTTCGCCGCAATTGATCCGTTCGCCATGATCCGCTGCGTAAGCTGCGCCGCTCTGTTCTGACGTTCAGTTGGCATTGTATCTGTCTTTTCAGTGATTTCCGTCGTGAAAGTCTGCTGTTCCACTGGCTGTCCCTCCTCTTCTTTAGCCTTACGGTAGTGATAGCACTTTTCCGGTGCCAAGCAACATCTTTCAAGCCATTCTCCTGCCTTGCTCTCCTCGGCAAATATCATCTTGGTGTGTTCACATTCGAATTCCATAGCGCCGAAAGAGTTCACCTCGACCTTGCCAAGTTCGCTGGAGTAGTAGGGGCACGTCTTGCTCATCTTGCGGAATCCGTCCGCAAGCATCTGAAGCTTTTCACCTTCGTTGAATTCAATCCCGTCAACATCTTCGTCCTCGTCATTCGGAACTGCATCCGGCTTGTCCAGAATGGTGTCCGCCGTTTCAACGTTCCAAAGCGGACACTCCTTTTCCGCTTTCTCAGCGTGCCAGCAGCACTGTATCAGAGCTGCGCTTTCCGGGTCATTGTTCTTGAAAACTTTTCCGCCGCTCGCCATGTATGAGCAGAGGATCCTTGTCGAATCAGCACCGACTTGCTCGGTGCCCTTGTAATACTGGCATGTTTTCATGTGTTACGCTCCTATTCGTATATTCTGTGTGGTTTCTTCCTTCTCGGATGCATCAATCGGTTCCTTTTCCAACCGTTTAGTTACAACCTTAAGCCACTTATCAACAAAGGCTTTGACCTCTGAAGTCGGCAAGACGTTGTGAAGGCCGTGATTTTCAATGAGCCTACCGTCGCTGCTAATATTTACAGTAAAATACGGTTCATCGGGTTCATCAATCTTCCTTAGTCCGAAAATGTTTGCAGTTCCTTCAACACACCGCTTGGTATAAGTCTTTACGCAATGATCCAGCTTATTGCTTTCATTGATAAAGTCCTCCATTGACCTCAACGGTCGAATAATAAACTTCTTATCCTTGTATGAAAGCCGCTCAAGCAGTTTCGTTCTTCTCTGCAAGTGTTCATTTTGGACCGTAGATTCCTTAATGAATACTAGGTCATTGCACCTGTCATGCTCCTTCTTTATGTCCTGAGGAAAGAATAATTCGCGATTGCCAGTAAGGTCAAATCCAAGTTTCTCCGCTGACACGACATAATCTATGAAGAAAATACCTACACCGGATTTACGCTGCATTTTTGTCCGCTGCTTTTCAAGATAGTTGCTAAGACGAACAATGGGTAACCGATATTTAAGCATAATCTTTGAAACCTCGCTTAAATGCTCAGCGCATTCGTTACAAAGCTTACAAAATGCCTTAATATCTTTTTCCGTCAGCCCAAGTTCTCTCCACACTTTTACCTGAAAAACAGAAACATCAATTTCAGCGAAAAAAGGAAGAATTGTTTTGCTCACGCCGAGGAATTTATACGGCTTGTTTGAAGAGCATACTCCAAGCCCGTCAGCAGCGCCATAACCATAAATAATTGACTCTGCAAGACTGTGTAAACCCTCTTTACCAAGGTTTTCTACAACGGGAGCCGTTTTCAAGCCATTCAGCAATTCTATGATGTGCCTGCCCCACTTTGCACAAAGAGGTGCAATGTCCATGTTCTGTATGGTTGGTATTCCAGTTGCGTGCACCAGTTCAACGAGATTTCCCGGCCAGCATGCTCCGAGCTTAACATACCGAATAGATCTCCGACTAACTTTCTCCCATTCAGCTCTCTTTTCATAAACCGAGTCAAGCGCTGCAATTTGCTGTTCACGAACAATTTCCCAAAAATCACGGCGGTATTCGGTTAATTCATCTTTTCTGTTTATTTCGCCGGTGTCAATGTCATACTCATAGCGTGTTATAGAAAAGAAGTATCGGCTAAGGAACTTACCATCCGATAATATCTGATGATATACAGTGTCACAGCTGTTCGCCCAGTCTATCTTCTTGGCGCAATATGCTGTATAACGTTTTGCGCGTATATTAATACACTGAATTTCTGCTCCGCACACAGGACATATTCTTTTGGCGTAATCCCTAACTCCGTCCAATTGCGATTCGTTCTTGCATACAGAGCACTTGCCCTTCTGAGTATGCTTGTGGGAATAGCTGTAAAACCACGGAGCCAATTTGAGCCGCTCGGTGAATATCCATTTCTTCATATCCTCGGGGGTGTCAGAATATGGATACATAAGATCCCTAACCCTAGCATTGCGGCGCTGTGTGGCTTTCTTGATTTTATCGTTAAAGAAATCAACCTGATAATCTGCCAACCAGCTTAACATACACTTAGGAGTGAAAGTGGAATCATGTACATCATATCCTGCAAAAGCGTCAAATCGTTTCAGGAAATCTCCTATTGTCTTATCTGCATCACCATAGGGAAATGCATATGCGTCTGCGAAACCACTCCGTAAAGTCCATGAAAAACTGCAATACCAATCGTAGCCCCATCGTGTCGAAACATTTCCATTGCCTATCTTGAACTCACCACGCTTGAATGCGCCATCACCGAGGTACGCCTCGCTTGCCATTTCCCCGTTCTCGGTAAGAAAATGCCTCTCTCCCAGCGTCCATTCGTTTTCTTTTTCAGTGGGCAAATAGAGGCATACGGATAAGACACAAGTATGCTTTTTAGTGAATACCGTTTCAGCAGTATACACACCTGTTGATTCATAGTTCCTGCTATATCTTGACTTTGATGCTTTCATTTTGAAGGTGATGTTCTCGGTGAACATTGTTCCCGACAGTTCCTTGTATGCTATCATACCAGCACCGCCTTACAGAAGATCATCAAAGCTGATGACAGGTTTCTTGGCGCTCATCTGCACAGGAATCGGCAGCGGCTTTCCCGCTGACACGCTTTCTTCTTTTATGCCGAAATATCCACGAACCCACTTCCAATGCTGCTCTTCTGATATCTTGGATACACCGTAATTCTTGACCTTGGCCTCATTAGCCTTGCCTTTCTTGAAGCAAAACTCTAAACACTCCTCTAAGCTGAGTTTCTTTTCAAGAATTCGCGTATCAAGTTCTGGGTCACTGCAAGCAGTGAGATACTCAAATATCTCACGCTCCATATCGTTGCTCGGTTCTCCGAGCTGCTTAAGTGTTTCGCTGTTCATAAAATTCCTCCTATATAGCACCCCGATTGATTTCGCGCGGCTTTTTGGGCTTTGCGCCGCTCGTGTCCGGGGTAATTGACCTGTTTTGTTGCCTGAACCCGCATTACTGCTGAATTCGTTTGTATCAGGCTCTACTCGAGCCTGATCATTCTGAACCTTGCATAATCCCGACCTGTGACAGGGTTCTGACCTATCTCATAATCGATGATCTTAAACTTCGGATACACCTTGCTCATGATTGCTCTGACCTCGTCGTTTCGTGCAGCGTCTTGGATCTTCCGCATGGTCTTTCTTGATACCTTGTTGTCATCGGTGGTGATTTCCGGACGCTTGAGGTTATGCGAACCATTCCAGCTGCGTTCCCATTTCTTCTTTGTATCCTTGGATTTCATCAAGTAGACTGCAAGAGAGGTAAAGGTACCATCACTGTCTAGCTGTAAACGCTTGCTGTTCGTATGTTCGCCACACTTCCACAGCCGCTCAACCTCATCTCTTGTAACTTTACCGTTCCCGCTATTGATAACCAGGTGATAATGGAAGCGCGCTTCGTCGTTCACACCTTCAATCACGTATAGGTATCTTAATTCAAGACCGTTCTTAACATATAAACGCCTTAAGCACTTTATGTAATTGGTAAATTCCCTCTTACGTTCAGGAATGCTCTTTTGTATGTGCTCGTTGTCAAAGGTCAGTGAAACAAGATAATCACCCTCGACAAAGTTGTTGAACAAGAGCCATCGGAAGTGCTTTCTGCTGTTCTTATCATTAAGGCTCTTGATTTTAGGAGGAGAAGCCCTGGTGCGTGTTTTCCTCCTCTGCCTTACTGCTTCCTGCTCCTCCTCCGAATACTCGAAAAGCTCCACCTCTTTGTATCGACTGTTCCGAGCGTCGAATGCCTTTTCCCGGATAAAATTCCGTCTCACTATCATTCCCCCTGACCGTCGAGGGAGTTTTCCGCTTGAAGAATGAAATGTCCGAAAAGTTAATACTCATTACAAGGCCGTCAAAGCGGCTCTACCGCCGCTTTTTTTGAAAACTCCCTATTGACTTTTAAAGGGAAATGATGTATAATTTAAGTAGGATATTTTTAATTCATTTCCCTGTTTTGTTTCAGCCTTGAGTCTTTGCTCAAGGCTTTATTTTTTTGTGTTCGGCTCGTCCTTGCTGCCGAAGTAGCAGTGAACTACCGATGTTTCGTATCCGCTGAAAAACCTGCATTCGTTGCAGTGCTCCATGCACACAGGTGCCGCAAATCGCGGACATCTTACCCATGAACCAACTTCATGGTCTTCGCCCTTCTTGCATATAGGGCATATCTGAACAGCCATTATGTACCGCTGCCTTTCTTCCAGTCGTCAGCGCCGTCCGGGTCCTTGCCCTCGGCTATGCGGCGATTGCGGATCCTGCCAACCACGAAACTGGTACACTCCTCAAAGTACCGCGTCCAGGCGAAGATTTCTTCAGCAGGCAAGTAACGGATATCACTCTCATTGAAAGCGATTGCAAAACGAAAAATGGTGCCGACCTTTTTCCGCAGCATCAGCGGATAGTTGCCGCAAAGCTTGTCCAGCGCAATCCAACCACCAAGTTCGCTTTCAGGGACAGCCGACAAAGGAGTGCGCGCCGGCGGCTCCTTCGGAGCAGGGGTTGAGGGCTTCAGCGGTTCTTCCGGCACATCAAACTCCGCGTACTCAACGAACACTGGGGTAATGAACGGACTTTCATAGTACTTGTCCGCCATGCGCGCGCCTATTTTCGCACCTTTCTCATTCTTATATACTTTAGTAGCAGCGGACAGCGGTTCAAACCTTGAAACCTGATTCCCGGTGACTTCACTTATTGCCAGTCCAGCAAAATACTTGGGTTTTCTCTCAGAGTCATCAGGATCATCGACCGGAACATTGTCCGCCGACTCATCAATTGGAACCTTGTCCTGTATGAGCCACACATTGTGCAGCGTTTTCTTCTCGCTCATCGCCATGTCCTCTCATTTCTGTTGCGCTTGGCTTTCCTGGCTTCCGCAACCGAATCCTTTATTGTTCTTTCAATGATCCACCACAGCACTGGCAGAAGAACGAACACTGCCTCGCCGCCCACGCTGTTAGATATGCGTTCGGCATTGGCGGCATCGTTCGCCAGCGTGAAGAGGATCAATCCGCACATCGTGATTATTGCGTACTTAAGCAGTGTTTCGGCTACCCTTGTACGCCTTTTGCTTTTCCTCATCCTGTTCACCGTCCTTATATTGCTACGAAGCTTGTCCGACTTTTGCAATTGATTGCAAAGCCAGCAAATCACTGCAATGTGATGTGTCTGTATCCACTGGATTGAAGTTCTGGTCATAATAGGCGGCGCCGGCAAAGGTTTGCGTAATGCTCTCGTCGTCGTAGTCGCCAATGACTTTCTTTTCGATGAGGGTAACGCGCTTGGATTCTTTCCCCCAAGCATGCATCTCAAAGCGATATTCGATACGATCAAAGTAAATATGAGCCTTGAGCCACTCGTCGCCCCGGCGCTTTGTGTACTTGATTTCGTACTTTCTGTATTCGCCTGCTTCTTTGAGTTCGCGCTTAAGTTCTGCGAGTTTCTCCGGAGCTGTCCACTCCAGATAATTGTAAAGGATTCGAACGAGCCTTTGCTTTCCAAAATAGTTAGGCATAATTTCTCCTTTCTTATGGCTTGCCGTAATGTCAGGGCTTTGAGGCAAGCTGCTTTTCGCGGGCTTTGCGGGCGCACGATTCGCCCCAGATCCTGCCGAGTTCCTTGAGGATATCATCAACCTCTTTCTGCGTCTGAACGACGAAGTTGTCTGCTATCCACCCGATCTCTTTTCCGCTCTCATCGTAGACGTGCTCGACGATATGCGGCTTGAGTTCCAGTATTTCTTTAGGGGTCGGTCGTGCCATAATAATCACCTCCGTTCATTGTATGACATTGGGGCTTGTTCACTTGCTTGCCTCTTATCAGTTTGAAAGCGCCTTGCAGACGTCAATTATTGCTCCCAGGGCGCTGTCACACTCAATGCCAACTGCCTTGTTGCGCTTGCCGCTTCCCGGAGCAAAGTGTATCACCGCAGTGCGACCGCAACCTTCCTCGGTCACCTCGATATAATCAATGCCCTTGCCTGCTCTAGTGCTCCGCAGAGCGTATGTCAAAGTGTAGAGCGCTTTTTCAATGTTCTCCATACATACACCTTTCTTATCTTTTCTTGCCAGCCTTTTCGGCTGCCGCAGTTTCTCTTGCAAGACGGTCTATCAGCAACGCCTTTATTGTTTTGCGGTTGAGGTCGCTTGCGCAGTTCGCGAGTGTAAAGGCCTCGCGCTCATTCTCTGTCATTCCCTTTACTGAGATTGCTTCCTCATACATCTCTCTGATGAATTCGGCTGTTGAAAGCACCCAGCGCAGGATCTCGGTCGCGTTTCCGGTATCGATTACCTTGCGGTATTCGATGGTAAGCTCATTGAGCTTGTTGTTCAGCTCTGATGTTGTCAGCACTGGTTTTACCTCCTGATAAGTTCTTCAACGGAAATATTGAGTACCTTTGCGAGGTAGATTATCTCAATGTCCGTTACAAATCTCTGCCCGGACTCGATACGCTGTACAGCGTTCTTGTCGATGTCCAGACCGTTAACGATAAGTCTGTTGGAAAGTTCGTGCTGCGAGATTCTTAATCCCTTGCGGAGCTCCTTGACCTTTATGCCGCAGATGTTGTTTCTGCCGTCGGGGGTTCTGTTTGTAAACATGTTGGGTTCACCTCCCATCTTTCCTTAAATATATTGCGGTTTACGAAAAAGCTGTTGTATCAAGCGCCTATCGCCGTAAGCTCCTCGACCGACACACCGCAGACCTCTGCAATCTTCTTAAGCTTGCGCGGGTGTACGTTTGCCGAATCGGTTTCATACTTGTACACCATGACCTCCGAAACACAGAGTTCCTCGGCGAGCTTAGCCCGGCTGATACCCGCCTGCATTCTCGCCAGCTTGATGTTTTCGCCTATTGTTTTGCCGCTCATTGTAATTGTCATTTTCTCACCACCTTGTCTCTTACAGCTTACATCTATTGACATAACCTATCCTATGTGTTATAATGTGGTTAAGTTCTTTAACCTTGCTTATATTATATCTAACTACAGTTAGATTGTCAATAACTATTTTTAGATTTATTCTAACTTTGGTTAGTTTTTGTATTATTGCACAGTTTTTAAGCTAGATTTTTGGTTAATGTGGAGGGCCTATGTTTTGGGAAAATTTCACTACTTTGTGTGACTTGAATAATATATCTCCAAATGCTGTTGCTAAAAAAATTGGCGTGTCAAATGCAACGTGTACTAAATGGAAGGGTGGATCTATCCCAAATGGAGAAACCTTAATTAAACTAGCTGATTATTTTAAGTGTTCAATTGATTATCTCCTTGGAAAAACAAACAATCCACAAGCGTACATCTATTTAAACTCGGAAACAGAAAGTGCATTGATTTCTTTAATTACAATGCTAACTCCAGAACAACAGGAGCTAGTTCTCGCACAAATCAGAGGAATTCTTGCTAATCAGCAAAAAAAATAACCCGCTGCAGTCAGAGCAGCGGGTAAGAAATATCAAATCATTTCAGGAGCGATAAAATGAAGTCGATGACAGCTAACTGGTTTTCCTCGTTAAGCTGTTTGAAATCGCTGACGATGGTTTTCTCCAGCTCAGTCAGTTCACGTTCGCTGCCTGATCCGGCAGGGCTATTGGTGTTCTCAGACATTTTGAGTTCTCCTTTCCAAAAAGTCACTACCGGTAATGCTGATATGATTATAGCATATTTTTTGTCGAATAGCATTAATTTTGTTACAAAATATCATTTTACTTAGGAGATTTTTGATGTCACCAAATGACGTTAGCAATTTCATCTCGTTCGTAACCATAGGCATTATAATACTTCTGATTTTTATTCCTATTGGAATTGCACTAATACTAGCCAATAAAACCAAGGTCACAACTAAACTACGCACCAAAAATCTTTCGGAAATTACAGACAGCGACATTGCTAAAATGACTCCTTCTGAGAGAAATCGCTTGCAAAATGATGTTTATAATCATATAGCTGAAATGATGACCGAAGATTTTAGAAAAATCGGTTGGACAAATTGGAATCCAGATATACATGCTACCCCTGAACAACTCGACAGGATAAAAAGAGCATCTGATAGCTATAATGGAATACAGCTCCGCAAATACAGCCCGAACACAACAACCGGAATTATCAGAGGCAGCAGCTGTAAGATTTATCTTACCTGCGGAAACGGCTGTAGCTGTCCGGATTTCAGGAAGCGCGGATTGCCATGTAAGCATATGTATTTTATTGCCATGAATCACAATGAATATAAAAGCATATTGTCTGAATACGACTTCGTACCATATAGTGCAGAAGACAACACTCTGTATGGACTGAATTTCTGCATATTAGGAAGAAATCAAGCCGCTGTAAAAGAATACATTCATAAACACGCGGGAACGTTCGGGCAGAACTCTTGGTGGAACATTTCGGCAGTTATAGTCAACGGAGAAACACAGAGCCAAAAACTGATCTCTGCTCAAGAAAATAGAGTGATCGTCATGACGTTCGATGACCTAAGATCATTTTGTGATGACATCAAAAGCAATATAGCAATTATGCACAAATAATCAATTGCTTGCAACAATTTATTTGTCAATAGTAACAAACTTATCTCTCAAGGGTTGAAATTTTAGCTAAAGTATCATATAATATAATTGTAACACGGTTACAATTGTTAATATGCCTTTAGCAGTAAGCCGCCCATTTATAAGGGTTGTGCCGAACCTAAAGGCTTTTTTATTATCAAGGAGGATGTGTATTATGGTTAAAGTCGCTATACTTGTCGATGGTGGATTCTACCGCCAAAGGGCATATCATCTTTTTGGCGAAAAAACAGCAAAGGAACGCGCAAACGAACTTGAACGCTATTGCCGTTCACATCTTAAAGACAAGAGAGAACAGCGTGAATTATACAGAATATTCTACTACGACTGCCCGCCTATGGCAAAAAAGCTGTATCATCCTTTATTGGGAAAGCAGATAGATTTCGGACGTTCTGATATGTACAAATGGATGAACGAGTTCATATCTGAACTTACCCACAGGCGTAAATTCTGCATGAGAATGGGCAAACTTGCAGAGGAACAAGCTACATATTCAATAAGATATGGGATAATAAAAAAACTTTGCAGCAAAGCTATGACCGTTGATGAACTGACGGAAGCTGACTTTTCCCTGCAGATCACCCAAAAAGGAGTCGACATGAAAATAGGCATAGATATTTCATCGTTGGCATTTAAGCAGCAGGTAAACCAGATTATTCTGATATCAGGCGACAGTGACTTCGTACCGGCGGCTAAGTTGGCTCGAAGAGAGGGAATCGATTTTATTCTTGATCCCATGCGTTCTCCCATTAAACCGGACTTATATGAACACGTTGACGGTATCAGGTCTAAAGTGCCAAACCCAATTAAAAGTAAAGAAACTGAAAAGTCCGATTTGGAGCTCCAACATGAGTAGATATTGCATTTACCTGCGAAAATCCCGTGCCGACCTCGAAGCCGAGGCACACGGTGAGGGCGAAACCCTTTCCCGGCACAAGACTGCCCTGCTGGAACTCGCCCGGCGTATGGGAATAACGATAAGCGCCACCTACGAAGAGATCGTATCCGGTGAAACGATAGCCGCTCGTCCTCAGATGCAGCGGCTCCTTTCAGAGGTCGGAGCAGGTGAGTGGGACGGCGTGCTCGTCATGGAAATCGAACGTCTTGCCCGTGGTGATACCATGGATCAGGGGCTTGTCGCCCAGACGTTCAAGTACTCCGGCACAAAGATCATTACGCCGCTCAAGACGTTTGACCCTCAGAATGAGTTCGACGAGGAATACTTTGAGTTCGGACTCTTCATGGCGCGGCGCGAATTTACCACAACCAACCGTCGGCTTGTCCGAGGCAGAGAGGCTTCAGCGAAAGAAGGCAAGTATGTCGGCAGCATTCCACCCTATGGATACCGCAAGGTCAAGATTCCGAACGACAAGGGATTTACCCTGGAGATCATAGAGGAACAGGCAAAGGTTGTCCGCATGATCTTCGAGTGGTATGCCGAGGGCGCAGAGGTCAATGGTCAAAAGAAAAGGATCGGACCATACTCTATTGCCGTTCGTCTGAACGAGCTGGGCATTAAATCGGTTGCCGGAAAGGACTACTGGACAATTTACGGCGTTCAGCATATGCTTATTAATCCCGTGTATATCGGGAAAATACGCTGGGGATACCGCAAAGTCAAGAAGACAGTCACCCCGGAAGGCATGAAGAAGAAATCAAGGGAGTTTGCACAAGACGGTGACTACATTGTTGTTGATGGACTTCATGAGCCGATACTATCCGAGGAGTTGTTTTATAAAGTACAGGACCTTATAGCTGCTAACCCTCCCACACCTATAAAATATCGACATAAAAATATTAATCCGTTCGCTGGCTTAATTTTCTGTGCCAAATGTGGACACTGCATGAATTATCGCAGGGGATATGGCAGACAGCCCGATTACATCGGCTGTTACACCGCAGGTTGTGATAATAAAGCTTCTCGATTTGACCTTATTGAGCAGCGGGTATTAAGCATCCTTAATAGTTGGGTAAAGGACTACAGCGTTGACAAGGCACAAATCAAACATGAGGTCGACCTGAACGCTGAACTTTCGAACGCTATTAGTCTTGCCGAAAAGGAAATCGAAGCTCTGCAAGGTCAGCTCGACAATGTGTACAGTTTTTTCGAACGTGGCACATACACTGAAAAGATATTCAAGCAGCGTTCCTCGGCAATCGAACAGCAGATCATGGAAATTGGCGAAAAAATCGACCGCTTGAAAGCCGAGCACCAGCAGGTACTTGAGCGCCAGAACGTTCAAGCGGAGTTCGTTCCATCAATAAAACACCTTCTTGAAATTTATAGCACTCTTGAGCCAGTCGAAAAGAACAAGTGGCTCAAGCAGATAATAGACCGTATTGTGTACGAAAAAAATGCCGATGGCAAATACCATAATGTAGATCCAGGAGACTTCACACTTGGCATATTACCGCGCTTGCCTAAGAAAGGCATTTAATTTTATACCCATGTGTGTTATCCTTTCGGGTCACACTCATATGTCATTATAATAACGTAATCGACTATCCTGCCCTGCTCGGCATAATCGTGAGCCTCGTACAGTACGCCCGGCTGGTCTGCGGATATCTTCGGGGCAAGCGCTGACATCACGATGAAGCCTTCGTTGTGCAGACGCTCCGCGAGCCGCTCAAGGAACGCATTGTAGCGGTCACGGTCGTCCGGCGCGATGTACTCAATATCCATATTCACGCCGTAGTAGTTCTTTCCGGTAAGCTCCGACAGGATATTCCCGATGAGCCTCTCCTGAAGCTCCTCGGAAGCAAGTATCACGGAGAGCACTTCCGTGCTGAACCCCTCGTCAAAGATGTTCGTAACCACCATTATCGGCATTACCGCAGAGCGCTGCGCCCGGAATATCAGATCGCTGTCGTCAGGAGAGACCAGCTCCGCAGTCGGGGTCAGCTTATAGCTGAACGGGCTGAGAAATGTCAGGAACGGCAGCACGCAGTTGAGCGAATTCGTATTTATGCTCGGATAGGCGTAGCCGTTCACAAGTATCGGACGCCGCTTTTCCCGCCGCGCCACCGGTATCATCACCGTATCACCAGGCCGGAGGTTCAGCGGATTCAGCCCGGGATTCGCCTTGATAAGCTCATCAAGAGGCACGCCGTACTCCTGCGAGATTGAGAACAGAGTCTGCCCCTCGTCAAGAATGTACCTCACGGAATCCACATTGATAAGAAGATTCTGCCCCGGCACCAGCCGTGACATGTCGCTAAGCCCGTTGTCCGCCGCGATCCGCAGCGGAGAAAGTCCGTACCGCCGGGAGATGCCCGCAAGGGTGTCCCCCGGTTTAACTGTATAGATCAGCATTTCTTGCTCCTTTCAGGTCGCCGGAAGCTCCCGCCGCGCGCCGACAATGCGTATTCCCTCGGCCGCGGCGTAGCTGTAAGCCGACAGCCGCCGATTGCGCGAATCGTAGGAATGCGAACATATAAATATGTTCTCCGGCACGGCGGGATAGAAAATGTAGGAAATAATAAGCGAGTGATACAGCCGCCCTTCAGCGTTCCGGAGCTGTATAACGTCTCCGGGACTCAGCTCCGACAGATCCGCGCTGACGCCGTAGGGACCTGCCCCGCCGTTGTTCAGCAGGAATCTCCGGAGAAGCTCCACACTCGTCCAGGAGGGCGCGCGGTCGTCCGGGTTTATGTAGTACCACCCGTTTTCCGGGGCGTAGTTCATTACGCCGCAGCCCGCGAACAGGCACTGAGATACATAATTAGTACAATCTCCGCCGGTGTCCTCAAAGTCGTAGTACCTGGGATTTCGCGACAGCGCCCAGCGAAGCGCGTACGCCACCGCCCGGAATCTGTCGTAGCCTACAGGAATAAGCATTTGTATCACCTCTTTCAGAACATTATATGCGATTCCCCGCCCCGGGTTACAGCTGCTGGTAATTCATCTGGAAACAAAATTCAAATTATCACTAGCTAAATGTTAAGATTCCGTTAAGCATATTTTGCAGATTCTCGGACTTCATGCGCTTCAAGCGCCGTCAGACGGTACTGTTATCGCATTTGCAGGAATTCCGCCGGATATATTGTTGTCGAAAATCATTTCTAGAAATTTCCAAAAACCTATTGCAATAATATCCAGATTATGGTATTATTAAGTTACCGAAAAACACCAGGTAATCCCGAAACAGCCAGATTATAGGAACAAGAGTTCAGAGCGTGCCGTAAATCGGTTGGGCGGCACGAATCAGCGTGACGGGGGAATAAACAGACAGAATACAGGAGGAAAAATCATGAACAGCAAGATCAAAGTACTTATCGGAAGCGACACGGCGGACTGCGGAATGGCATGGGCAGGCGCTCTCAAAGGGGCAGGAATGTACGCGATAACCCGCCGCTGCGACGGAAACGCGGTGCTCAGCTCCATAAAGTCGGAGGCTCCGGACGTAGCTGTGCTTGAAGCGAAAATGCCTTTCTGCGACGCGGTGGAGGTAATACGCCGCCTGAAAATGGAAAAGAAGTACTGCCCGAACGTGCTGATAGTATCCGGCAGCGACGACCCCCGCCTTGAGCGCGACGCCATAAACGCGGGCGCAGCGGGCGTAATGGTGAAGCCCATTGATCCGCAGTACCTGGTGAGCCGCGTTGAAAGACTGTGCACTCCCTGCGGCGACGAACCGGAGGCTGTTCCCGACGAAACCGACCTTGAGTGCGCCGTAACAGAGATAATCCACCAGGTCGGTATTCCCGCTCATATCAAGGGGTATCACTACCTCCGCACGGCGATAATGCTGTCAGTCAACAACGACGAGATGATAAACTGCATCACGAAGCTGCTCTACCCAACTGTTGCAAAGCGTTACCAGACCACAAGCTCCCGTGTGGAGCGAGCTATCCGCCACGCCATAGAGATAGCATGGGACCGCGGCGATATCGACGTACTCACCAGGATATTCTCCTACACGGTACACACCACAAAGGGCAAGCCCACTAATTCCGAATTTATCGCGCTCATCGCGGATCATCTCAGGCTGAAGTTCAAGCAGAAGGGCGCTGTTCCGGCATACTCACAGAGATAATGATTACAGGGGCTGCGTAAAGACGC
>ULQK01011781.1_pt1 | contig 31186 bp, 25 predicted proteins | sample 1954371 | NCBI WGS metagenome assembly ULQK01 (sample SAMEA4835652, study PRJEB28245) | human gut metagenome | biome: gut microbiome; material: fecal sample | place: Denmark | collected 2008 | reverse complement strand
TCAAAGAACTATTTATCCACTTTTACGGGACAGTAGTGAATGAACTTTTTAAATGTAAATCCTCCTTATTATCATAGGATAATGTATAATTTGATTGTTAATCATTTAAATGGAGAATATAAAGATGTTGAGATAATTATTTCAAAGAATATTGCTTTAGAGCTTAATAAAAAGTATTTGGACAAATATATTGAACAAGAAAAAATAATGGCGGAAATGCATATGGATATGCTATATTCGTGTATAGATAATATTGATTCAGCAACACATAAGATTAAATTGGATAAGGACAGCTGTCATAAAATTAGAAATTTGATTGATAGAAGTCCTGAATATTATATATCTTCTTTTGTCCGTTTGGGAGCAATATCAAATAATGCTTTATTTAATGCTATAGCTTGTGAACCATTTTGGGTTCAGATATTTGAAAGTGCTGAAAATTTTAAAACATTTATTGAAGACTCAAAGCTTGATAATATTAAAAATATTGGCCGCGTTAGAAACTTCTGGAGACTTTATGAAAAGAATAATTTTAAAAATATTCAAAGTGAAGGTTTTTGGAATGCAGAAGAGGAAATTAATAATGACCTTAATAATTTAATTGAGTATTTAGACGAAATTGAAGATATAAACAGGAATTTTGAATATGATGAAGTAGAAATAGCAGCTCATAGAGATTTAACAGATGAAGATATTGTACAGTATAATGAGCGTTTTATCGAATACATCAAGAAATTGGATAATATAAAATTAGATATTGAATATAAATTTGAATTGAGAAAGAGGATAGATGAAATGATGAATAATCTGAAACAAAAAGAATAATACCATTTTATAGATAACTTATGAATATTTTAAAATTACAATTGATTATATCAACTTTAGACAAATATATCGAAAAAAATGGTATAGATGCATTAACAGCAGTTGAGGCTGCTGAAATGCTTGATGAAGCAGGAATACTTAATGATTCGTCAAGCAGACCTGGCAAGTCGTTAAGGGATATTTTAAGAGCCGGAGAAATAGAACATGCTTATCAGCTTAACGGAAGGTGGTTTATTCCACATTCCGGAATAAACTATGAGAAAAAGGTAATTATGAATGAACCTATAAAAACTTTAGCTCCTCAAATATCTGTTGGACAATTAATGGATTCTTCAAGATTCCGTAGTGTAAAACAGTTGAATGCTTTAGATATACCTGATGTGCCTGGCATATATGTTATTAGAATCAGGGATATAAAGAAACTACCTCAAGTATTCAGCAAGGTATTGAATGAGAGAAAACATAATATTTTATATATTGGTATTTCTAAAGATTCATTGAAAAAAAGATTATGGAGGAATGAACTACATGCAAAAGGACATGGAACATTTTTCCGTTCTTTGGGAGCTGTGTTGGGGTATTTGCCGGAAGCAGGTTCTTTAAAAGGGAGGCCTAATAGATATAATTATAAGTTTTCAGAACATGATTCAGCAGAAATAATCGGATGGATTGGGGATAACTTGGAGGTAAACTTTATTGCTTATTCTGATAACCTTGATGAAATAGAAAAGTCTTTGATTGCTAAGAATCTGCCTTTGTTAAATCTGGCAAAGAATCCTGCAAAACTGGATGAACTGGATAGATTGAGAAGGAAATGTGTAGATGTAGCTAATTGTTGTTGATTTATTTGCCTATATATTATGGGTGATTTAAAACAATAAAGAGATGCTGGATACTTTGACAATAAAAGTTTTTATTAGGGAATTATAATAGGTATTTTGTATATTCACTTGTCGTAAAAATAAAGTTATACCGAAACTCACAATTAAAAATATTAGAGCAATAAAGCTTGTAGCATTTGAGGTGAATAGAATAAATGTTTTTATGGGACCTCAATCGTCAGGAAAAGTACTATATCTAAAATACTTTGCCACTGTCAGTGGGTAGAGTAAACATGCTTCTTGAATGATAAACAATTGGAAAATTACCAAAAACAGGGCGTGTTTTATGATTCTCTTATAGAATATCATAAGCTGGATGGATATTTTCACAAAAATGCTAGTATAAAGTATGAGGGAGAAGCTATGACTATAATTTATACTCATAGTGCCGAAACAAAATTCTGCCAGATTTTGGATCTCAGATCAGCCCCAGTTTTTTCGCTTTGTCACATTTTATTTGTACTTTTGCGCCGGTTTTTAAATAAAGGAAAAAAGATATGTTGACAAATGGTATTTATTCGATTGTTTTGCTGATTTTTTCGAATATCTTCATGACTTTTGCCTGGTACGGACATCTGAAGATGCGTGAAGAGTTCAGCTGGTTTGCTGCATTGCCGCTGATTGGAGTCGTTGCCTTCAGCTGGGCGATTGCTTTCTTTGAATATTGTCTGCAGGTTCCGGCCAACCGTCTGGGATTCCGCGACAGTGGGGGACCTTTCGACATCATGCAGCTGAAGGTCATTCAGGAAGTGATTACGCTGGCAGTCTTCACGGTGTTCTCAATGATTGCTTTCAAGATGGAGTTGCGCTGGAATCACCTGGCAGCCTTTGTCTGTCTGATCCTGGCGGTCTACTTTGTCTTCCGCAAATAAAATACAGTGCGTATAGCCGTTCGGGCTTTTTGAAAAACGCTTCGGCATGCAGTTGAAAACATTTAGATGTTTCATCCTGCACGCCGAAGCGTTTTTTTCTGACCGGACCGGTGGTGCTCCGTCTCAGTGTTCGCGCTCCTTCAGGTACTGGCGGGTTTTCTCCACATCGTCCTTGCGGATGCGCAGTTTTTCCGAATGGAACATTTCCTGATAGAACAGGGAGTCCTGTGCTTTCTTTTCGCGGATATAGTCGTAGAGTTCATCCATGTTCTTCGGCTCTTCTTCTTTCTTTTTTTCGGGCCGCGGAGCGGGAGCCGGACGTTCCGGAATGACAATTCCCCGATGGTTTGCCTGATGATCGGGCAAGGTGGCGGACAGGGTGTCTGCCGGAAGGGGAGAGGACTGCACCGTGCTGAGGCTGTCAGCCACGCTGTCCGTCACGAGAGGCATGAAAGCCAGGCTGTTCCGGCGGAGGTAGTTGGGGAACTTCAGACTGTCTTCCCGGGTCGGCTTGTAGTCCTTGTAGGTCTTCCAGGCATTTGCATATTTGCGGTTGTGCCTGAGGGTGCGTCCGTGCTTGTTGAAGGTCTCGTAGAGGGTCATGATGAAGTCCAGGTTGTTGATACAGATCGCAGGGCCTACCGGGGATGTATTCATCTGATACATGCTTCCGGTGGAGGGAGTGGGACTCCAGTCATCGTTGTAGTAGGAACGGTAGGGGTTGAAGGTCCAGTAGATCTTCTGTTCCTTGGGGCGGCCTTCCACCGTGCGGTCGTACACGGGTTCTTCGCCATATTTCGTCCAGATACTGTATGGGGCGAGCCGGATGTATCCGGTGGGTTTTCTCACTCTGGTGGTGTCGATGAGGCTTCTCGGCAGGGAGAGGTCGGCTTTGAATTCCATCCATTTCTTGTCGAGAGGGGCTTCCTTGGGCTGGTTCATCTTGCTGAGGTCGGGGGTGAAGTCAAACTGGATCAGCTTGACGGCATCGGTGTTCAGCCTGAGTTCCGTGGTGTCCTGAGGATTCGATGGTTTCCCGTCCGGATCCTGTGCAGCGGCGGGAAGGAAGCCCAGTGTGCAGAGGGAGAGCAGGAGGGTAAATGCGAGATGGTCGGGATGTTTCATTGCCTGTTGTGTTTGTGGATGGTTGTTGTCAGATGCCTTTCACCCGTCCGCCCTGCATCCAGCAGCGGCGGTAGTAGTCTTCTTCCAGCCGGCTGACGATGACTCCCCGGCTGGTACTGGCGTGTACGAACCGCCCGTCTTTCAGGTAGATGCCCACATGAGTGGCTTTCCGTTTCTTGCGTCCGTTGTGGAAGAACACCAGATCGCCTTCCTTGAGGTTGCGTTTGGCTACTTTCCGGCAGTTTTTGGTGCGCTGTTCTTCGGAGCTGCGTTTCAGTTTGTGGTGATACACTTTCTTGTAGATGGCCGAGGTGAAGCCTGAACAGTCGGTTCCCTTGCGGGTGGTGCCTCCGTGACGATAGGGGGTACCGATCCAGTCGGCCACCTCGATGTAGAGGCGGTGGTTGTCCTTGGCGTCGATGTCCATGTCAAGCCGGACGGCAGCTTTTGCCAGCTGACGGTAGTCGTAGCGGGGAGCCCGTGTGCCGCACGAAGCAAGCAGAAGGGCAAGCAGCATGACCAGCATGCCGGCCGGAAAACGGAGGTGTAAGCGTCTGCACATATCAATTGTTTTGAACAAATGTACGTAATATCCGGGTTGTGTGTACCTGGACTTAGGGTATTTTATGACCTGTTTAAGTTTCTTTTATCTTCCCGGAAGGAGAGGTCTGCAGACTGTTCAGCCCCGTTCGCAGCAGGTCCGGCAGGACTTATACTGGGAATGGGGCTGAATCATATGGTCATTGCGGCCGGATCGTGCGGTCGTTTTTTTTGCATTGACCAGTCAATGCGAAGTTATCGAGCGGTCGTTCGGGCCTGATCGTGCGGTCGTTTCGGCCGGATCGTGCGGTCAGTTTTCTTCCTTCACTTCGAAGTAGTCTTCCAGTTCTTTTCCGGCGGCTCCGTCGGTGTTGTCGAGGTCACGGATGAGCGATCCTTTTTCCATCAGGGCGATGCGTGTACTGAGGTCTATGGTGTGGCTCAGGTTGTGACTTGATACGAGGATCAGGGCTTTGTGTTCTTCGCCGTAGTGTTGCAGCATGTGTTTCAGCAGCGACTGCGAAGTGGGGTCGAGGAAGTTGAAGGGTTCGTCGAGGATGACGATCTGCGGATTCTGGAGCAGGGCATTGACGATTCCGATTTTCTGCTTGTTACCGGCCGAGAGGTTCCGGATGAATTTCTTTTCTTCCAGGATTTCCGGGCCCAGGAAGCGTTCATAGCGCCGGATGCGCTCGTTGACGGTGTTCCGGTCCAGTCCGCACATGCGGCCGTTGAACTGGAAGTATTCATCGGGAGTGAGGTAGTCGATCAGGAAACTTTCGTCCATATAGGCTCCCGTGAAGGTTTTCCATTCTTCGCTGCGGGTCACGTCGGTGCCATTCATGCAGACGGTTCCGCTGTCGGCCTGCAGGAGGTCGAGCATCAGGCGGAAGAGGGTGGTCTTTCCGGCTCCGTTGTTTCCCACCAGTCCCAGGATTTCTCCTTCGTGGAGGGTGAAGTCGGGTATGTCTACGGCAGTCTTGCTGCCATATCGTTTGATCAGGTTGTTTATCTTGATTTCCATAATTCTGTCTGTTTGCAGGAGGTTGTAAGTATTAGCGTGTGTCGCGCAGGTTCGTCAGGATGTCATATTTCTTCCGGATGACCTGACGGTACAGGTATCGCATCCACAGGGGCTGTGCGGCTATTCCGGCCATTCCCAGCAGGGTGCATACCAGATAAGCCATGTTCTCACTGAGCACCAGGAAAAGCAGGTTGCTGAACAGGATGGGGAAGAAGAAGGCGAAGAACACGATTACCATCTGGTAAGGTGAGTTCCATTGCCCTTTACCCATTATGCTTGCGTCCAGCGGAGCTGTTTTCCGGTTGATCCATGCCAGTTGCATGATGAGGGGCAGGATGATGCCCGCTGTAAGAAACAGCTGGCTGACTACCAGTCCGGCTGGAAGTCCGCTCCAGATAATGGACGGGAGAAGGAGAACCAACGGGAAAACCAGCAGCAGGCAGTGGAAGTAATATTTGGCCCGGAACAGGCTGAGCAGGGATTCCCGGCGCACCATCAGTCCGTCCAGGTAATTGCCTTCGTACGCCATGATGCGGGTCAGGATCGAAACGGCAAATCCCGTGAAGCAATAGATGGAATAGAGCTGGATGGAGTAGACGCTTTGGGTGGACTCCTGCGTGATGCCGAAGAGCATGGCAGCAAAAAGAACCAGGACAATGCACATCATCTGGAAGTTCTTGCGCGGTGCCTTGTTGCGGAAGATCATGCGCAGTTCCAGCCGCATGTATTCACCGGTCATGCCGAAGCGTTCCAGATAGCCGTAGCGGCTGAAGTGTCTGACGCGGGAGTCTTCCTTCCGTCCCAGTTCGCTGTAGATGCAGGCGGTCTGCACACGGCAGTTGACCAGCAGGAGCAGAACGATGACTGCCAGTACGCCTGCATGGGCGAGAAGGTTCCAGCGGAGGAAGGCTTCGCCCAGCCACATGGAGAACTGGCTGACCATTCCCTGCGAGGGAACGAATTCCAGCAGGGCCAGCAGACCGTAGACTGCTGCGGGAAGCAGGAGCCAGAGCGTGTGCTGACGGGCCAGTGCGCGTACCAGTATGCTCCAGTAGGCGTTGGCTGTCATCAGCAGCCAGATACCCACTGCATAGCCGGTCACTCCTGCCACGCCGAAGTATCGGGCGGCCGTAAGGGTGGCAAAGGGTACGAACAGGAACAGCCAGAACAGGTTGTAGAGTTTGAGACCCACCTGTACGAGGAGGGTGTTGATCAGTCGCTGTCTGCTGACAGGCAGCAACAGATAGGGTTTGATCTCTTGCGCCGGAGTGGGGAAGAGAAAACGGATCAGAAAGTCAATCAGGAGGAAGAGGATCAGGACGCTGTCGAGTGCGTCATAGGGTTCCATGCCGGGGATATCCTCCTCAAAAGCAAAGGACAGCGAAACCCCGATCAGAACGAGGTACGCTGCCCAGAATGCTGTAAACAGATAAATCAGGAACTTGGCAAAGCGGTTCCTGTCGTACATGGGGTTCCGCTTTGCTGCAAGTTTCTGGTTTCTTCTTATTTCGGTCAGTAACATAGGCCGGTTGTCAGTTATTTGGTAGCCGGAGTACTCATGCTGACTTCAATGACATTGTTCTGTCCGATGAAAGCTTTGGCAAATGCTTTCAGATCATCGATCGTAACGCCATTTACGGTTGCTTCGTAGTCCTTGTTCATGTCCAGACCGGTCCAGTAGAACTCATTCAGAGCGCCCATCCAATAGCCGTTTTCCTTCTGGTTCTGCTGATAGGTCTTCAGCATGTATTCTTTCACCTTGTTGAGATCTTCGGTGGCCGGTCCGTTGGCGATGAAGTCCTGCAGACCCTGCTTGATCAGTCCTACCATCTGTTCGCGGCGGTTCGGATCTGTATCGAAGTAGATGTTCAGGGTTCCTTCTTCCTGCGGATACTTGCTGATGGAAGCCCAGCTGCTCACACCGTAGGTACCGCCTGCTTCTTCACGTACAGTACGGGTGTAGAGAATATCCAGCAACTGGTCGAACATGCTCATCATGATCTTGTTCTTCAGGGTATACGGGCAGTTGCCGCTGTACACCATCATGATGCTTGATTTGGCTGTTTCCATGTCGCGGATGAAGTTGTTTTCGTAATCACCCTTGCGGATATCCATCTTCGGATCGCGGAAGTTTTCCTTGCGGCTGATGGTCGGCAGTCCGCCCAGATACTGCTCAATCAGCGGAGTGGCAGTGGCCAGGTCAATGTTACCTACCAGCAGGAAGGTGAAGTCGCCTGCTTCTGCATAGCGGTTCTTGTAGAGTTCCATGATCTTGTTGTAGTCCACCTTGTCCATCATTTCAGCTTTCAGACGAAGAGCACGCGGATGATGGTTGTAGAGAGCTACGGCCAGTGAGTCGTTGAAGGTGCTCATCGGGTTGGCAGCCTGGTTGGCCAGGGCAGCCTTGCCACGCTGGATGTATGACTGGAAGGCTTCCTGATCCATACGCGGAGCCGTGAAGTTCAGGTAAACCAGCTGCAGCATGGTTTCCAGGTCTTTCGGAGAACAGCTGCCACCGAGTCCTTCGGTGAGGGTACTTACGGATGCATTGACAGAAGCTACTTTTCCGGCCAGTACTTTGCTCAGGTCTACGGCGCTGAAGTTACCCAGTCCGCCCAATGGAACGACCTCGTTCATGACGGAGAACTGAAGGACATCCTTGTCGTCGAAGAGAGAGTTACCTCCGGGGCTGAATGCCTTCATGCGGATTTCATCGGCCTTGAAGTCTGTCGGTTTCACGATCACGCGTACACCGTTACTCAGGGTCAGGATGGTTGATCCGAAGGCTCCCTGTTCTGTCTTCACCACTTTGCCGGCCTGCGGTTTCTCCTTCAGCAGCGGCTCGTTGGATACCTTGTCCACGTAGGGTTCCAGTTTTTCAGCCTTCACCTTGTCGATCACGGCTTTCAGTTCGGCTTCTGTGGGGTATTTCATGCCTTCCTTTTCCGGACAGAATACGCTGAGGGCGATATTCTTTTCCTGGATCAGCTGTTTCACCACTTGGTTCACGGCTTCTACCGGAATGTTCGGAACGATCTGGTTCATGAGCGGATATTCGTTTTCGATACCCGGAATCGGTTCGTTGTCGATGAAGTGACGTACGTACTCTTTGACGTAGCTGTTTGTACGTTGTTTGTCGCGTTCATTGTAGGCCACTTCCAGACTGCGGAGGTAGTCAGCTTTGGCACGTGCATATTCGCTGGCGGTAAATCCGAACTGGCGTACGCGTTCGATTTCGCGCATCAGGGCTTCCGTAGCGGTCAGGATGCCGTCTTCCTTGGCAGCGGCAATTCCCATGAAAGCACCTTTGGTTTTTGACAGCAGGTAGTCTCCGTCACCGGCAAAAGCCTGGATGAAGGGAGCATCAGCCTTCTGGGTCAGTTCTTCCAGACGGGTGTTGAGCATGCTTTCGATCATGGAAGTCAGGTAGCTGTAGACCATGTAGTCCATGTTGCCCTTTTCTTCCGGTTTGACGGCTTCATGCTTGTGGAAAAGGTAGATGATAGGTATGTTCTGTTCCTTGTCCTTGGCAACGGCAATCAGCGGTTCGTCGTTGTCGGGCACAGGGAAGTAAGTACGTTCAGCGGGGTTCTCCGGCATTTCGATGGGGGAGAACATTCTCTTGATCTTGTTTTCGATGGAGTCCACATTGATGTCTCCCACGACAACGATTCCCTGCTGGTCGGGGCGGTACCATTTTTCATAATAGTCACGCAGTGCCTGATAGGGGAAGTTGTCCACCACTTCCATGGTTCCGATGGGGAGGCGGTATGCATACTTGCTGTCCTTGTAGAGAACGGGCAGTACGGTTTCATACATACGCATCATGGCTCCCATGCCTGTGCGCCATTCTTCGTGGATGACTCCGCGTTCCTTGTCGATTTCTTTCGGATCAAGGGTAAGGTCGTTGGCCCAGTCGTGAAGGATCAGCAGACAGGAGTCAACTACGCTTTCGCGGGTAACGGGGACGTTATTGATGTTATAGACCGTTTCGTCGATGGAAGTGTAGGCATTCAGGTTGGCTCCAAACTTCACTCCGATGCTTTCCAGCCATTCACGCAGGGTATTGTCGGGGAAATGGGTTGTTCCGTTGAAACACATGTGTTCCAGGAAGTGGGCCAGACCGCGCTGGTTGTCGTCTTCCAGAATGGAACCTACCTTTTGGGCAATATAGAAGTCAGCCTGTTTTTCCGGCAGAGCATTGTGACGGATGTAATAGGTGAGTCCATTGTCCAGTTTACCGATGCGTACGTTGGGATCAACCGGAATCGGAGGCATCTGTTGTTGGGCAAATGCCATTGTTGCTCCTCCCGTAAGCAGGATAGCAACAAATGTTTTTCTGATTAGTCTTTTCATAAATGTATGTGTTTGTAAAAAAAGTGTTCTCGTTTTCTAAACCTGTTCCTAAATAAAGGCAGGAAATCGCACAGGCCCGGGGTGCAGGGAAGGTCAGCCCTAGCCGTCAGTTCGGGCCTGTGTGTATGGGGGATTACAGCAGTCCGTTGGCCGACAGGTAGCGTTCTGCTTCGATGGCAGCCTTGCATCCGCTTCCGGCAGCTGTGATAGCCTGGCGGTAGTGCGGGTCGGCTACGTCACCGGCAGCGAATACTCCGGGCACACCGGTACGGGGAGTACCTTCTTCCGTAAGGATGTATCCGGTTTCGTCTGTCTTTACCCACGGCTTGAACAGCATGGAGTTGGGCTGGTGGCCGATGGCCAGGAAGAATCCGTCGATGGCTACGTCGTAGCGTTCTTCGTCGGCTTCACCCATGCGTTTCACCACGTGCATGCCTTCCACTCCGTTGTCACCATACAGGCCGACTGCGTTGTGTTCGAACAGAACGGTGATGTTGGGGTGATTCAGTACGCGTTCCTGCATGATCTTCGAAGCGCGCAGGAAAGGCTTGCGTACCACCAGATAAACCTTGCTGGCCAGTCCGGCGAGGTAAATGGCCTCTTCGCAGGCGGTGTCGCCTCCACCCACTACGGCTAACGTTTTCTTGCGGTAGAAGAATCCGTCGCAGGTTGCACAGGCGCTCACACCCATGCCGGCATATTTCTTTTCATCTTCCAGACCCAGGTATTTGGCTGTGGCACCGGTAGAGATGATGACCGTATCGGCTGTAATTTCCTTTTCTTCATCAATGATGAATTTGTAAGGGGCCTGGCTCAGGTCGGCCTTGGTTACGATTCCGTTGCGGATATCGGCACCGAAGCGTTCTGCCTGTTTGCGCAGGTCGTCCATCAATACAGGACCCGTCACACCTTCCGGATAACCGGGGAAGTTTTCCACTTCGGTGGTGATGGTCAGCTGGCCGCCCGGCTGCAGTCCTTCGTAGAGTACGGGAGCGATGTTGGCACGGCTGGTATAGATGGCGGCAGTGTATCCTGCCGGTCCTGATCCGATGATCAGGCATTTCACATGTTCAGTTGTCATATCGTTCAATTTTACTGTTTATAGAGTTTTTATAATTTGCTTAACTGGACCATCAGGTCGGTCAGTTGCTTCAGGGAATTTTCCTTGCTGTCGGTCAGGACAATTTCCACATGTCCGTTGTCGCCGTTGCTGCCGGCCGAGATGTAGGAGATCTTTCCGACCATCTGGAGGAAGGCTCCTGCCGGTGTCGTTGCCGCCATCTTGGCGATGGGGAGCTGCAGGGCTGCATCGACGTTGACCAGGCTGTACAGGCTGGTTCCCTTGCGGTTGTCCAGATAGGAGCTGCCTTTCAGGGAAGGAGATGATTCCTTGCCGATGGCCTTGTAGACCATTTCGTCGTTGGTTGCATAGAAGCGTCCGTCCTTGTATCCGTAGAACAGCGACATGTTGCGGAACAGTCTGGCTGCATTTTCGATCATGTATTCGTGGTCAGCCAGTTTCACGAGTTTTTGTGTGCGTTTCAGTCCCAGGCTGTCTTTCTTCTGGTAAAGGGCATCCAGGGCATCCGGACTCTTCATTTCGCCGTAAATGACGAAAGCCGGCATGCTGGTCAGGCTGAAGTTCAGCAGACCGAAAGTTACTTCACCGTTGACAGAACGTGCCAGGGCTTCCATCAGCTGGTTGTTGTCTGCTGATTTCAGCTGCTGCCGGTAGAAGCTGGTCAGTTCGCTGCCGTTCACGTTGGCACTGAAGTACATCAGTGTGGACGACGGGAACAGCTTGTCGAATTTGCCTTCAATCTTTCCGTAGGGTTTGACGGCAGCTTCCAGAAAGGCACGGCTTTCTTCGTCCAGGCCCAGAGGTTTGGCATCTACTACGATCTTGCCTTTTTCGAAACTGACGTTGCCGACGGTGACACACGAAGCAGGCAGGGCTGTCAGGGTGCTGGTGTAGGGATAAGGCAGCATTCTGCTGTAACCCGAAGTCTTGAATGCACTTTGCAGGGCGTTTGGAGCGGCCATGAAACGGATATCTCCTTTTTCGCTTTCCATGCTCTTGAAGGCTTCCTTGCCGGTGATGCTCTGGGCCTCTGTCTGATGGATCAGCCGTCCTGCCATGGCAATCAGGCTGTCTTCAGGCGTGCGGCGCTCGTTGGAGCAGATCAGCAGTGCATCCTCGGTGTAGGCCAGGATGGACTTGTCCGAAAGCTGATAGGAGAAACCGTCTCCCTGGCTGATCGGATTCTTTTCGCCGTCGTTCATTTCAGTCAGGGTAGCAGTCCAGTCGGATGCATTGCTGAGCCGGGCTACGACTCCTATATTCATCGATGTGGAATTGGTAAAGATATAAATGTCCTTGCTGAAGTCGATGCCGGATTTGTCCGGTGAAGCCAGCAGATCTTTCAGGGGGTTGTCCTTACCCGATGAGAAAGCCTTCTGTAAGGATTCGTAAGCGGGAGTTCCGGAAGAAATGCCTGCTTTTTCAGTCAGGGACTGCAGGTTGACGGCCACGACAGAGGACGCATCCCCGGGAATCAGTTGCGTGTAACTGCTCTTTTCAGAACAGGCACTGAACAGGAGTACCAGGCAGCAGGCCGGCATTATGGTAGGGATCAGTCTTTTCATTTCCATAAGTATTCGTTTTTTAGTTAGACTTTAAAGTTTCGCTAAGATAGCGAAAAAATAAAAGGTCGCGATAAAAAAACGGAAAAAAGATTATCTCATGTCGATAATTTCGGCATCCGGGTATTTCTTTGAGTCGAAAGTGAACTCCTTGTCACTGGCTGTCTGAAGGGCACGGTAAGTGCGGATCAGGATCTCCTGCTGCTGTCCGTTCTTCAGGTCGATGCGGATGTAGAGCGGCTCATAGCGGTTGTTGACAACGAAGCAGATGCTGCGGATGTCCTGTTGTGACGCACGGGGAGTCAGGATGACTTCCTGTCCCTGTTTGCCGCTGTGTGTCCGCACTCCGCTGTAACGGCTGTTGTAATGCTGGCTGTAATGGTCCAGCAGTACGTACGGGTTGATGCTCTGCAGTTCTTCCGGGGTGGGGGTGGAGACATTGACTTCCTCGTTCTGTCTGAGGTAGCTCCACTGGGTTTTCCCGTCGAACCAGGTTTCTACGTCACCGGTGTTCAGGTGGAACTTGTTTCCTTTCAGCAGCAAAGTACCTTCCTGGGTACCGCCGAAAGTGATGCTGACCGCTTGTGCCTGTCGGAAGGCAGCAGCGGTCTTGTCCAGTATTTCACGGGCTTTCGCGTCTGACTGTGCCTGTAAAATACGCGGACACAAAAATAAAAAACATAGAAGCGAAAGCAGAAAAACGTTTCGTCGTTTCATATAAATAAAATGTAGTTTAGTTTTTCAGGGAACTCATTCGCATTTCCAGGTCGTTTTCGTCCATGCACAGCACTTCGCGCGCCTTGCTTCCGTTGGTCGGTCCGACGATACCTGCACGTTCCAGCTGGTCCATGATACGTCCGGCACGGTTGTATCCGATGGAGAATTTACGCTGGATCAGAGACGTTGAACCCTGCTGGTGATAGATCAGCAGACGGGCTGCTTCTTCGAACAGCGGATCCAGTCGGTTCATGTCCACGTCGGCTGCTGCACTGGGCTCGGCGTTTTCGTCCACGTATTCAGGCAGCATGAAGGCAGTCGGATAGCCCTGCTGCTTGCTGATGTAGGAGGCGATCTTTTCCACTTCCGGAGTGTCGACAAAGGCACACTGCACACGGACGGGGTCGTTGCCTTGCAGGTAGAGCATATCTCCCTTACCGATCAGCTGTTGGGCTCCCGGACGGTCGAGGATGGTACGTGAGTCCATCATGGAAGCTACACGGAATGCCACACGGGCCGGGAAGTTGGCCTTGATGGTACCGGTGATGATGTTGGTGGTCGGTCGCTGGGTAGCGATGATGGCGTGGATACCGACAGCACGTGCCAGCTGGGCAATACGGCAGATCGGCAGTTCCACTTCCTTGCCGGCAGTCATGATCAGGTCGCCGAACTCATCGATGATGATGACGATGTACGGCATGAACCGGTGTCCCTTTTCCGGATTCAGCTGGCGGCTGATGAACTTCGCATTGTATTCCTTGATGTTACGGCAGCCTGCCTTGCGGAGCAGGTCGTAACGGGTATCCATTTCCACACAGAGCGAATAGAGGGTCTGTACCACCTTGGTCACGTCGGTGATGATGGCGTCTTCTCCGTCGGGCAGCTTAGCCAGGAAGTGACGTTCAATCGGCGCATAGATGGCAAATTCCACCTTCTTCGGGTCGATGATGACGAACTTCAGTTCGCTGGGGTGCTTCTTGTAGAGAAGGGAAGTCACGATGGCATTCAGACCGACAGACTTACCCTGTCCGGTTGCTCCGGCTACCAGCATGTGAGGCGCTTTGGCCAGATCCACCATAAACACTTCGTTGGTGATGGTCTTTCCGAGTGCTACGGGCAGGTCGAAAGTGGTTTCCTGGAACTTCTTGCTGGCCAGAATGGAGCTCATCGGAACGATGCGCGGGTTGGCGTTCGGTACTTCAATACCGATGGTTCCCTTGCCCGGGATCGGAGCGATGATACGGATTCCGAGGGCAGAAAGGCTCAGGGCAATGTCGTCTTCCAGGTTACGGATCTTGGAGATACGGACACCTTCGGCAGGAGTGATCTCATAAAGCGTAATGGTCGGACCCACACTGGCCTTGATCGAACTGATCTCAATGCCGAAACTGCGGAGCACCTTGATGATGCGGTCCTTGTTGGCATTCTGTTCCTCCATGTCGATGGTCGGCTCGTTGTCGTTGTAAGTGTTCAGCAGATCCAGGGTCGGGAATTTGTAGTGTTCCAGATCCAGACGGGGATTGTAAGGTTGTGTCACGTCGCCGGTATAGGCTTCATCCTCTTCGCTGGTTTTCTCGTCGATCTCGAAAGCCGGTTCACCGCCGGAAGGAATCAGATCCGCTTTTTCTCCGGTTGCGATTTCCACCCGCATGTCGCTGGCCTTACTTTCCCTGACCGGAGTTTCGTCCAGGCTCAGTTCAATTTCGTGGGCCTTTGGCTGTGGATCGTTCTTGTCGTTATCTTCCTCTTCTTCATATACTTCAGTCACTTTAGGTGAAGGAGTACTGGAAGAAGCAGCGTAAGTTTCTGATGTCTTCTTTGCCGGGATATCTTCCGTCTTTTCTTCCTGAATTTCCGGTTCCGGAGTTGTTGCAGTCGGTTCGGTCGGACGCGGTTCGTCGGGCTGTTCCGGATCGGCCGGCTGCGGATCGTTACCTTTTCTGCGGAGGTTCGGACGGAGCGCCTTGCGTACGAAAGGCATTGTCTTGCTGGTCAGTGCCACACAGAAAAGAATGGCTGTTACCAGCAGGGCCAGAATCAGTCCCGGCGTTCCGATCTGGGAACAGAACCAGCGGCTGACATTATATCCGTGCAGACCGCCCGGATAGATGAATGAGTTTTCAAAAGGACCTTCGAAAATCAGTCCCAGAGTGATGGAGAACCAGATCATGACGGTCATGCAGCCTGCAAACCATTTCCGCAGGCTGAAATTATAGGCTTTCATCAGCTTCATGCCTGCAACGATGAGGAATACAATGATGCAGTAGGCCGGAATTCCGAAGCAGTCATTGATCAGGTATTGTGAAAGCTGGGCACCCCGTGTACCGGCATAGTTCTGGATGCGGTTGCCTGTTTCCAGCAGTTCTCCGGGGTTGGGATGTGCCAGAATGCTCTGGTCGTTGCCTCCCGTGAAAAAGAAAGAACTGAACGCCAGCAGCATGTAGACGCCGAATATGACGCACAACAGTCCGATGACGAAATGTGCCGTTTCACTTTTAAGAGCCGTAACAACTTTCTGGGTTGTAACTCGCTTCTGTTCTGTAGTCTTGGTATCTGTTTTTTTCTTCATTTGATGCTGTTTTTATCTGAATAACCCCGCAAATGTACGAATAAAACTAAAACTGAGAAATTTTTTTCGTACCTTTGCGAAGGTTAATGGACAAATGAATATGAAAAAGAATACACAAGCCATATTTGATAAAAATACAGTGGAGTTTGTCACGGTGGCTGCCGAATTCTGCGGTTTCCTGGAACGGGTTTCCGAGCAGAAACGCAGTCAGTTTGTTGATACGGCCCTGAAACTGCTGCCCTTGCTTTATCTGAAGGCATCGCTGCTTCCCGAATGTGAGCGGATGGAGGATTTTGATCCCGAAACCTTCGTGACCGAGAGCGATTATGAGCAGTTGCGCAGGGAAGTGGCGGCACTGATGGGCGACCGTGATGACTATCTGGAAGTGTTTCTCGATGATATGATGTATAGTGATACTCCGATTCATCAGACCGTTTCCGAAGGACTGGCAGACATTTACCAGTCGGTGAAGGACTTTATCTGCGTGTTCCGTCTGGGACTGGAGCAGACCATGAACGATTCCCTGGTGATCTGCCGGGAACAGTTTGCCGAGTTCTGGGGACAGCGTCTGGTCAATCTGATGCGGGCCTTGCATGAAGTGAAATACAGCCGTCACGCAGCAGACGACGAGGAAGACGATTGCGGATTTGAAGATGAAGGAGTGACCGAAGACGAACTGTACGAAGGTCTGGATATGGGAGAGGAATAGATTAAAAACAACCGATAGAAAACGAATGATTGTCATACCGAACAAAATAGACAAAAAAGTAATTGCCGAACTGCCGAAGGTGGTTTTCCCCGGACGGATTTATGTCATTTATACCGAAGCCGATGCACGCAAGGCTGTTGCATACCTGAATTCTCATGCACTGGTGGGAGTAGATACGGAAACCCGCCCTTCTTTTCGCAAGGGAATGGTGAATCAGGTGGCGTTGTTGCAGGTGGCTACGGCAGATGCTTGTTTCCTGTTTCGGCTGAACCATATCGGATTGCCCGATTTCCTGGAAGAGTTTCTCCAGAACGATGTGCTCAAGGTGGGACTTTCGCTGAAGGATGACTTCCGGATGCTGAGCCGCAGAAACCGGCAGGATCCCCGCACGGGAAACTGGGTGGAACTTCAGGATTATGTACCTCATTTCGGCATTGAAGAGATGAGTCTGCAAAAGATTTATGCCTTGCTTTTCGGGGAGAAGATTTCGAAAACGCAACGGCTGTCCAACTGGGAGGCGGAAACGCTGACGGAAGCCCAGCAGTTGTATGCGGCCACCGATGCCTGGGCCTGCGTACGGATTTATGAATATCTGGAAGAGTTGCGCCGGACAGGTGACTACCGGATTGAAAAACAGTGATAACCTTTTTAATTATACAATAAACGTGTCTTATAAGAAAGTATATCTGAAACCCGGTAAGGAGGAATCGTTGAAGCGTTTCCATCCGTGGGTGTTTTCTGGGGCTATTGCCCGTGTGGAGGGAGAGCCCGAAGAAGGGGAAGTAGTAGATGTTTATACCTCGCAGAAAGAATTTATAGCTTGTGGTCATTTCCAGGTGGGAAGCATCGCGGTGCGTGTGCTTTCTTTCCGTCAGGAAACCATTGACCATGCGTTCTGGGTACGCCGTCTGGAGGTGGCCAAGGATTTGCGCCGTGCTCTGGGACTGATCGGTAACCCGCAGAACAATACCTATCGTCTGGTACACGGAGAAGGCGATAACCTGCCGGGACTGATCATTGACGTTTACGATCATACGGCGGTCATGCAGGCTCACTCTGCCGGCATGCATGTCTATCGCATGGAAATTGCCGATGCTCTGAGCGAAGTGATGGGGGATGTAATCCAGAACATTTACTACAAGTCGGAAACAACCCTGCCTTTCAAGGCGGATCTGCTGGCTACCGAGAACGGTTTCATCAAGGGAGGCAGTCCGGAGAATATCGCCATGGAAAACGGACTGAAATTCCATGTGGACTGGCTCAAGGGACAGAAGACCGGTTTCTTTGTCGACCAGCGTGAGAACCGTCATCTGCTGGAACACTACGCTAAGGGAAGGAACGTACTGAATATGTTCTGCTATACCGGCGGTTTCTCTTTCTATGCCATGCGCGGAGGAGCGAACCTGGTGCATTCCGTGGACAGCTCTGCCAAAGCGATCGATCTGACCAATGAGAATGTGGAACTCAACTTCCCCGGTGATGCACGTCACCAGGCTTTTGCGGAAGATGCGTTTAAGTTCCTCGACCGGATGGGCGACCAGTACGATCTGATTATTCTTGACCCGCCTGCTTTTGCCAAGCACCGGGATGCCTTGCGCAATGCCCTGAGAGGCTATACCAAACTGAATGCAAAGGCTTTCGAAAAGATTCGTCCGGGAGGCATCCTGTTCACTTTCTCCTGCTCGCAGGTGGTCAACAAACAGGATTTCCGCAATGCGGTCTTTACGGCTGCTGCCCAGAGCGGACGCAGTGTGCGGATTCTCCATCAGCTGACTCAGCCGGGAGATCATCCGGTGAATATTTACCATCCAGAAGGCGAATACCTCAAGGGACTGGTACTTTACGTGGAATAATACAAAATCCCTCTATTTCATTTTTCTGGCTCAACTGAGTTCCGGAGTTGAAATAGAGGGATTTTTGTTTTTTTTGACAATTCTTGAAAATCCGATAAAAAGCAGGCTGCAGCTGCCGGAAAATATTCTTGTCTGTTCTGCACTTTCAAAAGTAAATATCGGAGCTGAAAAATATTCTGACAAAATGCAGAAAAGCCAACTAATTCGCTGCATTGTGCGGACTAGTTGGCTTTTCAATATTATTTATAGAAGTTGATTACTGCAGCTCTGTTCATTTCAGGTTCTGAGAAATGACTGCCTACACCCATACCTTTTGCATCAATACGGTCTGCTTCAATACCATATTTATTTACAAGGATTTCTTTTACAGTATAAGCACGTTCTTCACTGAGTTTCTGGTTAAATTCCTCTCTGCCTTCAGGAGATGCATAACCTTGAACTTTCACCTTGACATCAGGATTGTTTTTCATGAAGTTTGCAATGTTTTCCAGATTTGAGAGTTGGCTCTTTTCTAATAATGCATAATTTTGTCTGAATGAAACAACAGGTTCCATTGTATAATCTAATTGGTTACCTTTGTTCATTTCAGCATTTTTTCTGCAATTGTTCAATTCACTTTGCAGAGCTTCGTTTGTCTGTTGAGCAGCTGTTACATTGTTCTCCAGATCGTTAACCTTACTGCGCATTTCGTTGATCTGCTCGTTTAGTCTGTCAACTTCATCCTGGCTGTATCCTGTTGTTGTTGACATGTGGTGCTTTCCATTGCTACATTTGAAGTGATAAGTAACTCCTCCCATAAGTTCAAATCTGGAAGCATTGTACAGATCTCTGGTTCCTGCACCATCGATAACAGCTACATAGGCAGGTCTCACCTTTATAGTCCACTGTTTGCCTTTACCAAGGTTGAAGTTAAATGATCCACCAGCTCTCATAGAGAAAGCATTGTCAATGTGATTCTTTTGGAATTCATTGAATAAACCGGCACCGACAATACCTTCAATTTCAAACAATCTAGGCTGTCCAAGATAGCCGCCAAAAAGATTCATGAAATTGATTTTTCCGTTCAAAGTAAGATTAAGGTCATCAAAAGCAGTACTGCTGGCTGTTGTATTGATACCTGTGATACCTTCGAAAGAAACACCGAGAACCGGAGTGATTTGTTTCCCTAATTCAATACCTAAAGCCGGACGCATTTTATCGAAGTAAGGAGAGTGTACAGTTCCTACCATTACACCACTATACCAGTTGTCGAAAAACTTGTTGCCCGTAACCATCTTTTGCTGAGCACTGACAGGTAGCAACATTGCTGCTGCCAGTAAAGTTAGAATTGTTTTTTTCATTTTTATATACATTTTATATAAGAATACCACTTAAAAATATAAGTGGATTCTGTTGGTTGATAATTTATATATTTTTCTGTTCTCACGGAATCACCGATTTCTGTCTTGGATTTTTTTTATCCTTGTAACAAATAATCAGTTATTCTGCTTGATTCCATTTCTTTTGGAATATATTGTCTGATGATCTTGTTTGTACTCTCGTCAGAATATATAATTCCAAAATATTTTCTACAAAAATACAAATAATTTTTTAATAACTTTATTCTGTGGCGTAAAAAATTAGCTGCGGCTCACTTCCAGACCTTTGTCTGACAGACTCATTTCTACGAAACGGGCCAGGCTGTTAGGCGGATTCTGCTGCAGGATCTGACGGATGCGTACGGCTGCTTCCGGATCTTTGGCTACCATGTAGAGATAACCGCCACCACCGGCTCCCGGCAGTTTGTAACCCAGACACAGATCGTCAATCTGACCGGTCAGTGCAGCTACGGCCGGCGGATTGGTTCCTGCATCCAGCAGCTGGTTCTGCTGCCAGGTCTTGCGGATCAGTCGTCCGGTAGCTTCGAAGTCGTTGCGCTGGATCGCGTCGTAGAGATCCAGAGCATGCTGTTTCATTTCACCCAGCAGTTGCAGGTGTGAAGTGGAGTTCAGGAACATGCCGCGTACGATTTCTGCCAGAATGCCTTTGGCCGTACGGGTAATGCCGGTATAATAAAGCAGGTGACACTTGCTGTATTCCGGATCGGTAAACAGATGTTCCGGCAACCAGCGTACGGACGGATTCTGCGCCCATCCCGACTGTGTCTGAAGCAGTTTTACGCCCTGCAGCACACCTCCGTACTGATCCTGCCATCCGCCGCCGGTAGTCAGCAGCTGTTCCAGAATCAGCGTGCGGTTGCATACTTCGTGCTTGTCCCAGTTCAGTCCGCAGAAGTCGTTGACTGCTCCCAGTACCGTCGAAGCCAGGATGGAGCTTGTGCCCAGTCCTGAACCTGCCGGAATAGCCGACAGGAGAGTAACCTCGATACCTGCACCGAATGCTTTCAGCTGTTCTTCCAGAGATGCATAATGTTCCGTACTGAAATCCGGGTGGAAACCGGCCAGTACCAGTGCTGCCTTAGGAATGGAGAAGGGTGAACCTACTTTGTTGAATCCTGCCAGTTCTTCGTAAGTATGGATGATTTCAATGGCTCCCAGGTCGATGGAACGCAGTACCACCTGATACTCCTTGCTGGGTTTCACGTACACCTGCAACGGGGGCTGTCCGTTCAGTTCGATGGCCAGGTTCACCACGTTTCCACCTTCCATCAGACTGTAGGGCGGGGTGTCTGTCCATCCGCCTGCCAGGTCGATACGTACCGGGCTTCGTCCCCAGACAATCTGGTCGGCATAGACCGACATGCGGGGATGCTGGCGTTTGTTGACGGTAGCGGTCAGTCCTTCACGCATCAGACGGAAGGCCAGATCTTCCTGTTCCTTGCCGTCCTGTCCTTTCAGAGTCAGGGTACGTGAACGGAACATTGCGTCACTGATGCGGGTCATCAGCGGAGCGGTTTCCGGCAGGGGAGCCGGCAGTTCCAGACCTTCTGCTGCATACGCTTCCGCAGCTTCCTGCAGGTTCAGCTGATAGAACACACTCTGTTCCCAGTTGCGTGCCAGTGCGTTCCAGCTGTCTTTCCGGAATGCCTCACGCTGGGCAGTCAGCCGTCTCAGGTTGGCATAAGCAGAGATTTCGTCGGCCGATACCTTTCTGGCTTCTTCCCATACCTTCCGTCCGGCTTCCAGTTCCGGTTCCGAAGTCATCCATCGCAGGGCGAGACCCAGCTGTTCCGTGTCCTTGCATACCGGGAAGATCCGTGCTGCCTGCAGGTCGTGATTCTGTTCGATATCGGCCGCATTCAGCTGACGGGCTGCCAGCCATTCTCCGGCGGGACGTCCCTGATACATCACGTCCGGATTGTCGAGCGCTCCCTTGAAGGCATCGTTGAATCCGTACGGACGTGCCACGTAGTCACTCTCTCCGAAAGGAACGACGTCAATACAGACTCCCTCCGGCACGTTCAGTGTCCAGTCATTCATCGGTACTCCCGTGATGATATTGCGGTTGTGAAGCGTCCATCTGGCTCCTACGCAGCTGTTTTCCACCCAGGTCTGTGAGTTCTCGGCCGTCAGCCGGTAGTTCAGCACAGCGTTCTGTACGAACATTTCCGGATGGGGTTTCACCTTCCGGTGCATGATGGCCCGCTGGTCGATGACCAGGTTCTGTACGGCCAGTGTCGATGACAGCATTTCGCGGCTGGTTCCGTAGTGGTAGAATTCTCCTTCCGGCAGAGGAAGAATGGCTACGCTCAGCTGGTTCAGTTCTTCGTCCACTATCCGCGGATGTTCACCCAGAGCCAGTCCGAATTCCGAATACATGTCGTAGAATCCCAGGCTGCCGTTCTTCATCGAACGTTTCACCATCAGGTCAATTGCGCGGTCGCTCAGCAGCCAGATACCGATATCCATCAGGAAAAGATAGTTCTGCATCAGGTCACCCAGCTGTTCTACGGAAGGCTTCTGCAACATGAAGTCCAGACGCTCCGGTGTGTTGCGTGAAGACACGAAGACTCCGTGATTTTTGGCCAGATTCGGGTCCACCCACAGTCCGTAGCATACGACGTCTGCTTCCGGAATGTCCTGCAGGGCTTTTCCGGCACGGATATAAACGTCTCCGCTGGCAATCAGCGTGTGGAGTGAATCCGGTGCTTTCTGCATGATCTGCTCGTAAAGCGGCAGCTGCAGGGACAGCAGGTTCTGGGTAAGCCGTTGTCCGCGTCCCCAGCGGAACACCGGTATCGGAGTCAGTATCTTTCCGGAAGGAGCATATCCCGGCAGACGGCGGCTCTGTCCTCCTGCATGCAGCAGGATACGTTTTTCCTTGGCCAGCCAGTCAGTCAGGGCTTCTTCGTTGTTTTCATTGGCTTTACAGGCTTGCAGCAGCCAGGCAGTTCCGCCTCCTGATCCCAGCTTGCTTCCGATGGGGTCAGAGGTGCAGAACCATTCTTTACGGTCTGCTTTCTCGATGTCATAAAAGCATTCCACCAGGTTGGGTGGAAGTGAGAGTAGTTTCTTCATTGCTTATTCTTGCTTTTAGTTTGAATTCGTTTATTTTGCCGGGCTGTCTTCCGGTGTTGCTTCCACATATCCGACAGGCATTTCCACAGAAGCATATCCCAGCTGTTCGATGCGTACCATCACCTGTGATTTTCCGTCGATTTCCGTCAGTTCGCCGTCCAGTCCTGCCAGCGGTCCCTTGATGACCCGTATCTTTTGTCCCGGGGCGAGGGGAGTATTGATGAAGTGTACAGCTTCTTCCGAATAGTCCAGCATGAAGCGGAAACGCTGCATTTCCTCGTCGCGGATTACGGCCGGCCGGTGGGTGCAGCGGTCTATCAGACAGCCGCTCACGGATGGAATGTTTCTCATCACGGACAGTCGTACCTGTTCGGAAGCCCGGATGAAGATCATCATCGGGATGACCACCACTTGCAGCTTCTTGCGGCGGTCGCTCCATTGCCGGACAACTTCCTGTACCGGGAGATAATGTTCCACTCCCATTTGTCCCAGCTTTTCGGCCACCTTCTTTTCGTGGTGCATGCGTACATACATCGCATACCAGTTCTCTTTCTCCATATCTTTTTCTTCTGTTATACAGTTTGATGGTTGATGCAGATACCTTTCTGATACCATTCATAAAGGCGATGAATGCCTTCGTCTATTTCGATGCGGTGGTGCCATCCCAGGGCATGCAGACGGGTTACGTCCGTCAGTTTGCGCAGGGTTCCGTCCGGCTTGGATCGGTCCCATCGCAGTTCTCCCCGGAAGCCCACTTCGCGGATGATCATTTCGGCAGCTTCGCGGATGCTGATCTCCTTGCCGGTACCAATGTTGATGTGGCAGTTGCGGATCTCTTCTCCCTTTCCGGCACAGATATCCTTGAAATCCACATTCAGCAGTACGTGGACACTGGCGTCTGCCATTTCCTCGCTCCACAGGAACTCCCGCATCGGTGTGCCTGTTCCCCAGAGGGTTACCGCTTCCGGCGTGATACCGAATTTGGCCAGCTTTTCCAGAATCACCTGTTCCGTACAGCTTCCGTTCACCCCTTCCACCGGTCTCAGGTCGATATCCTTTCTGACAGCCTCCCAGTTGCCTTCATTCAGGCATCTGGCCAGATAGATCTTGCGCATCATGGCCGGCAGTACGTGACTGTTCTCCAGATGGAAGTTGTCATTCGGTCCGTACAGATTGGTCGGCATGACGGCGATATAATTGGTGCCGTATTGCAGGTTGAAACTTTCACACATTTTCAGTCCCGCAATCTTTGCGATGGCATACGGTTCGTTGGTATATTCCAGCGGGGAGGTGAGGAGAGCCTCTTCCTTCATCGGCTGGGGAGCTTCCCGCGGATAGATGCAGGTACTTCCCAGAAACAGCAGTTTTCTGACACCGTGTCTGAAACTTTCCCCGATGACATTCTGCTGAATCTGCAGGTTCTGGTAGATGAAGTCCGCCCGGTAGTGCAGGTTTGCCAGAATCCCGCCCACATGAGCGGCTGCCAGAACCACTGCCTCCGGCTGTTCCTCGTCGAAGAACCGCTTCACGGCCATCGGATCCAGCAGATCCAGTTCCTGATGCGTGCGTCCCGTCAGGTTGGTATATCCGCGCTGCTTCAGGTTGTTCCAGATGGCAGAACCCACCAGTCCCCGATGGCCTGCCACGAATATTTTTGCAGATTGTTCCAGCATGATATCTTAGTTAATCTAATTGAGCTTTCAGATGCAGTTTTTTCACGAAGCGCATATCGTGTTCCACCATGATGCGCACCAGTTCACTGAACGGAGTCTTGGTGGGGTTCCATCCCAGCAGTTCACGTGCCCTGGTCGGATCACCCAGCAGCTGTTCCACTTCACAGGGACGGAAATACTTCGGATCCACTTCCACCAGCACTTTGCCGGTAGCCGTGTCGATTCCTTTCTCGTCCACGCCGCTGCCTTCCCATTTCAGTTCAATGCCCAGGTAGTGGAAAGCCAGCGTACAGAATTCCCGTACGGTATGCATTTCACCGGTGGCAATGACGAAATCTTCCGGAGTTTCGTGCTGCAGGATCAGCCACATACATTCCACGTAATCTTTGGCATATCCCCAGTCACGGCGGGCATCCAGATTTCCCAGGTACAGCTTGTCCTGGAATCCCTGTTTGATACGGGCTGCAGCCAGGGTGATTTTGCGGGTCACGAAAGTCTCTCCGCGCCGTTCACTCTCGTGGTTGAACAGGATACCGTTCACGGCAAACATCCCGTAGCTCTCTCGGTAATTCCTGGTAATCCAGAATCCGTACTGCTTGGCCACTCCGTACGGAGAACGCGGATAGAACGGTGTCGTTTCCTTCTGCGGAACTTCCTGCACCTTTCCGAACAGTTCCGAGGTAGAAGCCTGATATACCCGGCAAGTCTTTTCCAGACCGCAGATACGCACAGCCTCCAGCAGGCGGAGTGTTCCCACAGCATCCGCTTCAGCCGTATATTCCGGCACGTCGAACGACACCTTTACGTGGCTTTGTGCAGCCAGGTTGTAGATTTCCGTCGGATGAATGTCTCCGATGATTCGGATCAGTGAACTGGAGTCCGTCATGTCTCCCCAGTGCAGGTTCACCAGACGTTTCTGTTTCATGTCGCGCACCCATTCATCCAGATACAGATGTTCGATGCGTGCCGTGTTGAATGAAGACGAACGGCGGAGAATGCCGTGTACTTCATATCCTTTTTCAATTAGAAATTCAGCCAGATAGGAGCCGTCCTGTCCGGTGATCCCGGTGATCAGAGCCACTTTTCTCATGGTTTCATATTTTAGAGGTTATTCTTTTCTATTGTTTCTCCCGGGGATAAGTCACGGCATACAGCGTGATGTAAAGGAAACATCCCAGCGGTACGACAAATCCCAGTGCCATCGATGCGTGGTCGGCAATGTATCCCATGGCCAGCGGTGCGACTGCTCCACCTACGATCGACATGATCAGAAAGGAGGAAGCCCGTTTGGTATGGGTGCCTGTTCCCCGGATCGCCAGGGCAAAGATAGTAGGAAACATGATTGATTCACACAAAAAGCAGAAGAAAAATGCACCGATGGCCGACATTCCACTGCCGAAGAGAATCAGAATCATGGTCACTGTTGCTCCCGCTCCGCAGAACACCAGCAGCCGTTCGGCCCGTATGAATCTCATGATCCAGCTTCCTCCCATGCGTCCGGCCATGAACATGCTCATTCCTCCGAACGACAGCCACAGCGAAGCTTCCCGTGCCGTGATGCCGGCATGCTCCGTCACGTAGTTGATGAAAAAGCTGTTGATACCCGTCTGGGCTGCCACGTAAAGAAACAGGGCGACCAGTCCCCACGTAAAGTTCCGGTGACTCCAGAGCGAGCCGGCAGCTTCTCCGCCGGTCTGTACCTCCGTTTCTGCCGGCTGGTTCATGCCGATCTCCGGCAACCGGATCCGGGAGAAGAAAAGAGCCACCAGCAGCACGATAATCCCGATGATGGCATAAGGAGTCGAGATGCTTCCGCTTTCCCCGTTTTCAGAAAACAGAAACAGACCGCCTGCCAGCGGTCCGCAGATCCATCCCAGTCCGTTGAACGACTGAGCCAGGTTGATGCGGCGTTCTGCCGACTCCGGTTCTCCCAGTACGGTCACATACGGATTGGCGGCAGTTTCCAGACAAGTCAGTCCGCAGCCGATAATAAAGAGAGAGAACAGGAAGAACTCAAAACTCATGATCCGCTCTCCCGGAATGAAGAGCAGGGCACCGATACCATACAGCAGCAGTCCTGTAAGCACCCCTGCCCGGTAGCCGTAGCGCCGGATAATGTTTCCGGCAGGCAGGGCCATCAGGAAATACCCTCCGTACACCACCGCCTGAATCAGGGCAGACCGTGTCTTGGTGATTCCCAGTGCATCTTGAAAATGCTTGTTCAGTACGTCCAGAATACTGTGGGCAAATCCCCACAGAAAGAACAGGGAAGTGATCAGAATAAACGGCAGCAGAAAGTTCTTGCCGTCCCGTGTCTGTACCAGCTTCACCTTTTCATTCGATTGTTTCATAATCAGATCTGTTTTTTAGAAACGTTTAAGAGTCAGTGTGGCATAATCCGATTTCAGGATCAGCGATTTCCCGTCTGCCTTGATGACGTCGAAAGTCGTATCCGTACTGTCCAGTCCGAAGGGATGAAGCTCTTCCCGCGTAGCCGGACGTGAATTTTCCGGGGTTGCATAGGTACTCATTTCCTTCAGGGTGACGGTATTTGTCTCCTCGTTGTAGCGGTACCGTCCCCGGAACGAACCGGCTCCCAGATCTCCGCCACGTTCCGATACCTCTGCCACCCAAAGCTGGATGCTGTAATAGATGCGGTTGCAGGGATGAGTTTCCCCGTCCGCCTCTGTGGTGAACTCCAGCAGTTGCCAGAATCCTTCTATGTTGCTGTTCATCGGAGCTTTCTTGCAGCCTGCCAGCAGACAGAGCAGCAGACAGACAAGCCCGTAATGCATTGTTCTTTTTATCGTTGTCTTCATATCTTTCAGGTTTTTACATTCAGTGATCATTTGCCGGTCCGTTTCCGTTCCGCTTTAGAACTTTCCCGTCTTTCGCAGGGTAATCATTCCTCCGGTGGAATTGCCCAGGTAATTTCCCCGGTCCATTCCCAGAGCTACGGAAGCACTCCATCCCTTGAAACGTTCCGGAGCATATGTCACCTCCCACAGCGAACTGAACTGCTTGCGCTGCTTGTCCAGCGGGTTTTCATACGTACCCCAGTGACGGGCAAATGAAATCAGTACCCGCCAGTTCCATTCTTCAGCCGGCTGTCCGGTCAGTCCCAGATGATGTGCCCGTACCCGGTTGCTTCTGAATGTGATTTTTCCGTCGTTGTAAGCCGGTCCCGGCAGGAGAGGATTTCCCATGCCCATGCCTGCATGCTGCCAGGCTCCGTACAGATAGTGATTGTAATAACTGTCACAGGCACTGATCTGATATTCCGGGAATTGTCCCCAGAATCCGTCGTACAGCAGCGGACCGCTCTGATCCTTCGTACACAGCCCTTCCCAGACAGCCGTACTCAGCCAGCGGTTTTTCGGGAGAGTCACTTCCAGACCGATCAGACCATCCTTCCAGCGTCCGTATTCCCAGAACATCTGCGACGTATCCTCAAAATAATGCTCCAGATAAGCCCGCAGTGTCCAGTCACCCACATAGCCGTTCAGGGCGAAGTTCCAGCTTCCCAGCATGTTGCCTTCCACATTCACCTGTTCTCCCTCCGGAGTATCACTTCCTCCCGCCTGTGGAAAGAACGCTTTCCAGAAAGCTTTGGCGTTGCTGGGCATGTCCAGTGTCAGTTTGCCGCTTCCGTCAACCTGCTTCTCATACTGATCTCCGCCGAACTGTGTGGCCATCAGCAGACCAAATTCAAACTCCACCGGCAGTTTCTCCCGGTTTCCCAGCCGGAGCAGCAGCGACTTGCTGTGATACAGCAGATCCTGAATATATTTGTTTCCCGCGGCAGTAAACTCCTTCTGCCACTTGTTGTCCGTAAAGGCACCGTATGCCAGATGGCCCTTGAAAGCCAGCCATCCGCCCGTACCCGGGACATTCAGATAATCCCTGATGTCAATCCGCACCTGGGGCACCGGACGCGCATTCGGTCCTTCCACCATGGCCCCACTGCTCAGAGACGTATTTCTTTCCAGAGGAAAAGCTCCCCGTTCCTTGCTTCCGATACTCAGCCGGAGCGCCTTCCATGTCAGATCCGCATAAGCCTGCTGCACCACGAAACCCATACCTCTGGTATCCGCTCCGTGGTTGACCGTGCCGGCCAGATCCAGGGCAGCATCAATCTGCCATCCTTTATTTAAAGTCTGATGATATCCGATTCCAGCCCGCAGATATCCGGAGTTCGGAGCTGTAGTACCCAGTCCGTAGCGGTTGGATGTGAACCACAGGGGAGCATACGTGCCCGTTCCCGCCGTGGCACCTGCCTCTATGCGATATTCCCATTCCGGCGATTGGCCGTGCGCCTGTCCGTAAGCCGTGCAAACCGTCATGCAGAGAATTCCTACATATTTCAGTTTCATTCCTTTATAGTTTGGTTAAGTTTTTACTTCAGAACCGCAGTTCCGTTACACAATTCTCCGCAAAGATGCAAAAGATTTCTTACTTTGCCAAACAATCCCTTTCCTTTCCGGCTCCTCTGCCGTTCACTGGCTTTTTCCTGCCGCCCGTATGCGGCTTGTCAGAGGGGCATTCAGGAAAACAGTTTCCCCAGCAGCCCTTTGCGCTTTTTCCGGTCCTTTTCCCGTCCGGTATCATCCGCCAGACAGTCCGCTACCAGTTCGTTCAGACTGATTCGTTCCTTGACGATCCGGTAAATGATTCCCCAGTCCATCATTCCACCCAGGTTTCTGTCGTCAATGAACAGATCCGCCTTCAGCTTGCGCGAGAAATGATCATGTCCTGCCTTTTCCTCCGGATAGTTCCGGTTCACCGCATAAAATTCCAGTCCCCGGGCCTTGCAGAACTCCACTGCTTCGTCCAGCAGCCTGCCTTCCCGCACACTCCACAGAATCAGCCGGTGTCCTTCCCGCTGGAGCGTTTTCAGTGTCTCAATGGCGAACGGCAGCTCTCTGCCGATTTCCGGATACCGGTGTTCCACGATTGTTCCGTCAAAATCTACTGCAATAATCATAACTGTTTCAGGTTCTTGTCCGTCGGTCCGGTTTCTTCCGTCTCTTCCGGCTCATTCATCTCGTCAAGCGGATAATACTGCTGCCGGTACTCCGCCGGTGTACAGTGATACTGCCGCTGAAAAGCCCGGTAAAAAGTACAGCGCGATTCGATGCCGCACATCCGTGCAATCTCGTCCACCGGATAATTCATGTACTCCAGCAACAGGGAAGCTGCGTATTTCATCCGCATCCCTTCGATCAGCTTCTTGAGCGTCTTCTCCTTGGAGTATCTCCTTACGGCCATGCAAAGATACTTTTCGTTAGAATCCAGAATTTCCGACAGGCTTACACGGTTCAGCCCTTCCCGGGTGAAATTGTGGTTTTTCTGCAGGAATTCCAGCAGTTTCCGGTACGTATATTGCAGCAGAGCCGGACTTACCTTCAATTCTTTTTTTTCTTCCATGATTTTCTAATATGCATTCTTTTCTCCATGTACGGCGTTCGCCACAGTTTTGTAGATGATGTACAGATCCAGCCAGAAACTCCAGTGCTCGATGTACCAGATATCCCCGCGGATACGTCCCTCCATGTCCTTCAGCTCCTTCGTCTCTCCGCGGTAACCCGTCACCTGGCTCCAGCCCGTGATTCCCGGTTTCACAAAGTGACGCACCATATACTTGTTGATCAGTTTCGAATACTCCTCCGTGTGCTTCAGCATGTGCGGACGCGGTCCCACCACGCTCATGTCGCCCATCAGCACGTTGATAAACTGCGGCAGCTCGTCGATGCTCGTCTTGCGCATGATGTTTCCCCACTTCGTCTTCCGCGGGTCATCCTTCGTAGCCTGCACCTTGTCCGCATCCGCATTCACCTTCATGCTCCGGAACTTGTAGCAGTAGAACTCCCTGTCGTTCAGTCCGTTCCGTTTCTGTTTGAAGAAAATCGGCCCCGGCATGGTCATCTTCGTGATGATGGTCACGATGATCAGGATCGGGATAAACAGCGTGCAGAGGAAACACAGCGAGAAAACGATGTCAAATGTCCGTTTCACGAACTTGTTTCCCAGCTGGCTCAGCGGATCCGGCCGCAGGCTCAGGAAAGGCACACTGCCCAGCATGTTGAAGTACATCCGGTTCTGCAGGTAGTTATGCACGTTCGGCACACTGTAGAAATGCACCAGGTGGTTTTCGCAGAAGTTGATGATCGGAATGATCACGTCCCGGTCCTTCGAGGGCAGACAGCAGAACAGAAAGTGTACCTTCGGATGCTGTCCCAGATAAGCCGTTACGTCTTCCGGCCGTCCCAGATACGGACATTCCTTCGGATAGCGGTTGCTGGGTTCGTGGTCAAAATAACCGATCACCCGGAATCCCGCATACGATGCTTCCGTCAGTTCCCGGTACAGCTCCACATTGTTCTCATAACTTCCCACCAGCACCACGAAGCGCAGGTTTCCACCCCGTGAGCGGTAACTCTTCACCAGGTAGCGCAGAATCAGACGGAATGCCGCCAGGCAGACAAGCAGGGTTGCCAGATAGCCTGCAAACAGCTTCGACCAGGCATCCGTATAGTGTCCTACGGTGAGGATACATCCCGCCAGAATGGCGAAGACAAACATATTCTGCACCACGTGGCCCACAATCCGGTAAGCATACACTTTGCGGTTGTAGAGCGAAACCCCCGTATTGATTGCCGTTACGAAGTAACACAGCATCAGCGTCAGCATGATCTGCGTTTGCGGTACTCCCATCGTTTTTTCCCAGCTGCTTCCCTGCGCCCAGCTGTAAAACAGTCCGAACAGCCCGCCGCAGATCAGAGTCTCCGTGATGATGACCATTGTGTTCACCATCCGCTTATAGGTCAGTAGCTTATTTCCCATAAAAATTTTTGGTTAGAAGTTATGATAATAAATTTGTTGCAATCAGAAAATAGTATATTGAGAAACTGTTTTGAATTGATTCAAGAATAATGTTATAAG
>ULQK01050256.1_pt1 | contig 31677 bp, 27 predicted proteins | sample 1954371 | NCBI WGS metagenome assembly ULQK01 (sample SAMEA4835652, study PRJEB28245) | human gut metagenome | biome: gut microbiome; material: fecal sample | place: Denmark | collected 2008 | reverse complement strand
CAGCCGCCGCTGCATGCATACATCTCAAGAAAGCAATTTTCAAAATCCTCCGGATGAAGTTCTTCCAGAACCTCCCTGCACTGCTCCATCCCACTTACAGAAAGCCTGCGGATTCCCTTTACAGCCCCAAGCAGGTCTGTTAAACCATCCGCAATGGCGATTTCTCTGGAACGGTAGGCAATCTGCTCAGGTTCTTTCTCAGTTATGGAAATCCCTTCTTTTTTCATCCATTGCACCAGTTCTTCCAATGTGATCACATAATCCACTTCATTTCCTGAGTCTCTTAACTCTGACATAGCTGAAATACAGGGACTTACATAGGCAATCTCTGCCTTCGGATATTTTTTTTTCAGATAACTGGCATGAAACTGCATCATAGAGGCAGACTGTACCAGATTTCCCAGAAGATGCGGATAGTGTTTCTTGACAAGCTGTACGATTACAGGGCAGGCAGAAGAGATCATTATTCCCGGCTCTTTCTGTTCCGCAAAAAGTGCTCTGTACTGCGAAATCATCAGGCTTGCACCTTCTGCTGCATCCGCTGCATCTGCAAATCCCAGCTTCTTCATCGCTTCCCTTATTCCATTGATACCGGTTACCCCAAAACGTGCCAGATATGCTGGATGAAGAGAGGCTATAACCTGCGTCTTATTCTCCATTGCATTGCAGATTGCAGGAATCATATTCTGCTCTTCCTTGGCATCCTGCGGGCAGACAAGGATACACTTCTCGCAGTAAATACACTGGCTTTCTATGATCCTGGCCTGATGATCATGAACACGTATCGCCTTGACCGGGCAGTTCCGGACACATTTGTAACAATTTTTACAACTGACTTTTTTAAACTGAAGGATTGACTGAAATCTCTGCATGCCTCGTACTCCTTATTATGTAACACTATATTTTTCACAAAAAATTATCTGTAACCGTTCCGTACTTTCACAGAATGATGTACTGCCAAATGATTATTTTTGCCTTTCCATAAAGGAATATGGAGCTGCCGCAAGGACAGCAGATCCATGTGCGACAGCCCCATATAATATTTACGATATCAGATCCGAAACTTTGTCTCCGATATTGTTTTATGCTTTCTCAATCTTAATTGCGCATACCTTATATTCAGGAATTCTTGCGTATTTGTCAAGTGCGGCGTTGGTCAGCCAGTTTGCATTTCCATCCGGGAAGTGGAATGGCATCCAGCTCTCACCCGGTGAGGTCTTTGTACCTACACGAGCGGTAGATTCAATGGATCCTCGTCTGGAAGAAACTCTGACTTTATCACCGTTTTTGATACCCAGCTTATCGGCATCTACGATGTTCATTTCGATAAATGACTTACCTTCGATCTCCATAAGCTCAGGTGTCTTTCCTGTCATGGCTCTTGTTGTGTAATGATACAGAATACGTCCTGTCATAAGGATGATCGGATATTCCTCATCCGGAAGCTCTGCTGACGGTACATATTTTGCAGGATAGAACCAGCCAAGACCGCGGGAGAATTTACCAACATGCATGATCGGTGTTCCCGGATGATCCTTGGAGGTACATGGCCACTGAAGTCCCTGTCCATGAACTTCTTCACTGTCAAGACGTTCATGGCTGATACCTGCGAAGCTCGGTGTCAGGGATGCGATCTCATCCATGATCTGAGCAGAAGTCAGATGTGGCTGCGGATATCCCATGCGGTTCATCAGATCGATAATAATATCTGTATCCAGTCTCATCTCTCCAGGTACTGTGACAGCCTTGCGGACTCTCTGTACGCGGCGCTCTGTATTGGTAAATGTACCCTCTTTCTCTGCATAGCTTACACCAGGAAGGATAACATCTGCATACTGAGCTGTCTCTGTCATGAAAAGTTCCTGAAGTACAAAGAAATCAAGACTCTTTAATGCTTTGATAATGTGTGTGGTATCCGGATCAGTAACTACCGGGTCCTCACCATAGATATACAGACCTTTGATCTCGCCTGTGATTGCTTTCGGGAATACATCAGTTGCATGAGTTCCTATATTCGGATCAAGTTTTACACCCCATGCTTTCTCGAATTTCTCACGAACTGCAGGATCAGTAACCTTCTGATATCCGGGATATACATTCGGCTGAGCACCCATATCGCAGGCACCCTGTACGTTATTCTGTCCACGAAGCGGGTTAACACCACAGCCTTCACGTCCAAGCTTGCCAACCATCATTGCCATATTGGACATGGACATAACACCCTCTGTACCTGTGGAATGTTCGGTTACACCAAGGCAGTAGATGATCGGAGCGCGGTCTGCTTTTGCATACATGATCGCTGCTTTTCTCAGATCGTCTGCGTCAATGTGGCAGATTTCAGCTACCTTCTCAGGTGTGTAATCTTTTACGATTTCCTTTAATTCTTCAAAACCTTCGGTACGCTCTGCAATGAACTTGTCATCCTGAAGACCTTCAGAAAGGATCACATTCATGATGCCGTTTGCAAAAGCAACATTTGTACCAGGTTTCAGTTTCAGATGGATATCTGCTTTCTTAGCCAGACCGATATCACGAGGATCAACTACGATCAGCTTGCAGCCTCTCTTGATGGCCTGACGGATCTGCATGCCGACTACAGGATGTGCTTCCTCAGGGTTGGAACCAACCAGCATGATCAGATCTGCATTCTTTGTGATATCCTCAATTGGGTTTGTCATGGCACCTGAGCCAAGAGTCATCGCAAGACCTGCTACAGATGCGGAATGACATACACGTGCACAGTTATCTGTATTGTTGGTGCCGAAGCAGCAGCGAACCATCTTCTGTACCATGTAAATATCTTCATTGGGTGATCTGGAACATGCAAAGCCTGCAAGAGAATCAGAGCCGTACTGTTTCTTGATCTCCATAAATTTGGAAGCAACAAGATCCAGCGCCTCATCCCATGTTGCACGTTCGAATTCACCTGTCTCTTTATTCTTGATCAGCGGATATTTAATACGCTCCGGTGACTGTACGAAATCGAAGCATCCGCTACGGCCCTTAACACAGAGCAATCCTTTGTTGGATGGTCCGTTTACAGCTTCTGTATCTACGATCTTTCCGTCTTTTACAAGGAGATAATACTGGCAGCCTGTTGCACAGTGAGGACAGGTCGTCAGAACCTTCTTGTCAATCTGGTACGGACGGTATTTCTTTCTGCGCTTCATGGTCAGTGCACCTGTCGGACAGGCCTGTACACAGTTACCGCAGGATTCACAGATACCTTCGTTCCATTTATGTTTGTAATGTGCACCGATCACTGACTGGAAACCACGATCCATAGTGTCGATGGCACCTCTTCCCACAATCTCCTTACATGTATTCACGCAGCGATGACAGAGAATACACAGGCTTGGATCATAGGTAAAGAATTTATTGGTATCATCTATCGGCATATCCTTCATTTCACCGGGATAGCTTGTCTCAGTCACACCATATTCAAAACAGTAGTCCTGTAATTTACAGTCACCGTTTGCCTCACAGGAGAAGCAGTGTACACGATGATCAGAAAGAAGGAGGTCAAGGGTATCTTTACGATATGCAACTACCTTCTCTGACATTGTCTGTACTTCATCACCCTCTGAGCAGCGAAGTGTACATGCCGTATCAAATTTGGTTCTTCCATTGTTTGTTACTTCTACCACGCACAAACGACAGGAACCATCCGGCAATACATCTTCCAGATAGCAGAGTGTAGGAATCTCCACTCCGATCTGTCTGGCAGCCTGCAGAATGGTCGTACCTTTTTCCACTTCTGCAGGAATTCCATCTATTGTCAAATGAATCATCTTTTCACCCTCCTTAATTCACAGAAATTGCGCCGAATACACAATTTTCCAGACATGTTCCGCACTTAATACACTTGGAGGTATCAATGCTGTGAGGCTCTTTCTTATTGCCTGTGATCGCACCAACCGGACAGTTTCTCGCACACTTGGTACATCCTTTACATTTCTCAGGATCGATCACATAAGAACGCATTGCCTTACATACATGAGCCGCGCACTTTTTATCAACAATATGCTCTACATATTCATCTCTGAAGTTCCTTAATGTGGAAAGTACAGGAAGCGGTGCACTCTTTCCAAGTCCGCAGAGTGAACGGTCCTTGATGAAGTTTCCAAGATGCTCCAGTTTATCCAGATCCTCTACTTCACCCTTTCCGTCTACGATCCTCTCAAGGATTTCAAGCATACGCTTAGTGCCAATACGGCAGGGACCACATTTACCGCAGGATTCTCTCTGAGTGAAGCCCATAAAGAAACGTGCAACCTCTACCATACAGGTATGTTCATCCATAACTACCAGACCACCGGAACCAACGATCGCACCGTATTTCTTAACAGAGTCGAAGTCAAGATGTACATCCAAATGTTCTTCTGTCAGACATCCACCGGATGGTCCACCGATCTGAACAGCCTTAAACGCAGCACCGGATTTCAGTCCTCCGCCGATATCAAAAATGATTTCTCTTAAGGTTGTTCCCATCGGGACCTCGATCAGACCTGTATTCTCAATAGAACCTGTCAGTGAGAAAGTTTTTGTTCCAGGTGATCCCTCTGTACCGATACTTCTGTACCAGTCTGCACCTTTGAGAATGATCTCCGGAATATTTGCATAAGTTTCTACGTTATTCAGAACAGTAGGTTTCGCCCATAATCCCTGTTCAACTGTACGGGGCGGTTTTACACGGGGCATACCTCTGTTTCCTTCGATAGATGCAGTCAGGGCAGAACCTTCACCACATACGAAAGCACCTGCACCACGGTTGATATGCATATGGAAGGAGAATCCTGTTCCAAGGATGTCATCACCTAACAGTCCCACTTCTTCCAGAACTGCGATAGCGTGTTTCAGTCGTGCTACAGACTGAGGATACTCCGCACGTACATAAATATAACCATGCTGTGCTCTTACTGCGTAAGCTGCAAGCATCATACCCTCGATCAGACGGTAAGGATCACCTTCCATTACAGAACCATCCATAAATGCTCCCGGGTCACCCTCATCACCGTTACAAACCACATAATGAACAGGATCAGCCTGGCGTGCTACCTGAATCCATTTCTTACCTGCCGGGAAGCCGCCGCCACCACGTCCGCGGATACCGGATTTATCAACCTGATCAATAACCAGATCCGGATCCATCTCAAACATTGCTTTCTCCAGAGCCTGGAAACCGCCGCTTGCTATGTACTCATTCAGAGATTCTGCATCAAACTTACCACAGTTCTTCAAAACAATACGGGTCTGTTTCGCGATAAACGGAATATCTTCCGGTCCGCGGCTTACTTTACCGCCTTTCTGATAAAGCAGTCTCTCGATAGTCTCATTACCCTGAACACTCTTCTCAAAAATCTCCTGGCAGTCTTCGATCTGAACCTTCGTATACTGGATCACATCGTCGCCTTTCTGGATACGAACAAGTGGTCCAAGCTCACAGACACCCTGACATCCTGTTTTCTTTACACCTACATGTGCATCTTTGTCATGAGGTCCAAACTCAATGGTAACTCCCGGAGCATCTTTGGCAATCTCCATGAATTTCTCATAGATTTTCTGAGAACCGGTGGCCACACATCCGGTACCTGAACAGACAAGAATACGACAGTCATAAGAATTAAGTTCTTTCACAGCTTCTTCTCTGATCTGCTCCAATACTTCCTTATTCTGGATCATCCCTGTTCGCCCCCTCTCAGTTTATCAATCAGCTCATCTGCCTTCTCCGGAGTCATTCTCGGATATACCTCTTCATTGACCATCATAGTCGGTGCAAGTCCGCAGGCACCAAGACAGGAAACTGTTTCCACAGTAAACATCATATCGTCTGTCGTCTTCTTTGTCTTTGACAGCCCCAGTTTCTTATAAAGTTCCTCCAGAACCGGTATTGATTTTCTTACATGACAGGCTGTTCCGTCACAGACCTTGATCACATATTTACCTTTCGCATCAAATGAGAAATTCTCATAAAATGTGGCAACACTGAACGCTTTCGCTTCTGTTACGCCGATCTGCTCCGCAACATATGTAAGCAATTCTTCCGGGAGATATCTGTACACCCCCTGGATATCCTGCATGATCGGAATCAGTGATGCCGGCTTTTTACCATAGAAAGCAATGATCTCATCCGCTTTCTGATAAAATGACTGATCTAGCATTTCGCACCCTCCTTATACCTGTTTTTTCTCTTTTTATTGCACTCTTTACATATTGTAACGTTAATTATATGCCTTTTTCGTCATTTTCACAAGCGCATTTATAGAAATTTTCTAATTTTTTATCATTTTCCTCTATAGATGTTTGTTTTGTTTGTCTAATTTTTATCAGCTTTGTTCAATACTAAACCATCTCAGATGTAAACCAAACTAAACTGAATCAAACTGAACTGCCACTCTTTTTCTAGAGCGTGTCTGAAAAAGGCTTTCTGCAAGATGTGCGTCACAATCAGTCCTAACAAAAAACAGACCGCATTTTATGATCTTTGTTTCATAAAATGCGGTCTGTCTGTTTCACACGTTCTTTTTATTGAGCCTGGAAATAATATCCAACACCCCATTTGGTGTGTACATACTTCGGTTCACTTGGATTGGTTTCAATCTTCTCACGGAGACGGCGGATATGTACATCCACAGTACGTACATCACCCGGATACTCATATCCCCATACAATGTTCAGCAGGTTCTCACGACTGTAAACCTTATTCGGATTAAATACCAGAAGCTCCAGTACATCAAATTCCTTTGCTGTCAGATTAATCTCTTTACCTGCAATAAATACACGTCTGCCTTCACAGTCCATACGAAGATCGCCCACCTGAATGCTCTTTGCCTTTTCTTTCTCCTCGTGGTCGCTTCCCGCACGGCGCATGATCGCTTTGATACGTGCCTTAACTTCCAGGATATTGAACGGTTTGGTGATATAATCATCCGCACCATATTCAAGACCAAGGATCTTATCCATATCTTCACCCTTGGCTGTCAGCATCACGATCGGCACATTGGAAAATTCGCGGATCTGCTGGCATACTTCCAGCCCGTCCATCTTCGGCAGCATCAGATCCAGAAGGATAATATCATATTTTTTATCTTTTGCTTTCTCTACTGCCTCTTCTCCATCATAAGCGCAGTCTACCTCCATACCATCCTGTTCCAGACTAAAACGGATTCCTTTTACGATCAGTTTCTCATCATCTACTACCAAAACTTTCCTGCTCATTCGGTTCTCCTTATCCTACTACTATCTCATCTTTTATCTTTGCAAAAGTACCTTCTTTGATACCCTGTACATTCATAATATCCTCTATCGCAGCAAATGGCCCGTTCTCTTCTCTGTAGGCAATGATCGCCTGCGCACGTGTTGCACCAATCCCCGTCAGCGTAGTAAGCTGAGCTTCATCTGCTGTATTTATGTTGATCCTGTTATCCTGCTGAACCTGAGCGGTCATCCCCGTGTTCTGTCCTGTCCCGGCACTTCCATTCATCTGTCCATCTGATGCCCCGGACATCTCTGCCGGATCCAGTCCCTGCCGCTCCATCTCTTCCTGTGTGAGAATATAAAGCTGCTGTCCGTCTGTCAGAACTCCTGCACGGTTTACACAGGTTAGAGCTGCCTCGGGAAGATATCCTCCCGCTGCCTCAATCGCCTGAAACACCCGGCTCCCGGCTGCCAGCTGAAAAACTCCCGGATTCGCAACTGCTCCGCAGACATCAACATAGATCATCGCCTGCTGCATTTCCTTATCAGAAACTGCTTCTGACCCATTATCTATATCAGCATCTGAAGTATGTTTCCCGGAATCACTTCCTGTCCCATTACCTGCATCTGAACCATCTGATTCTGCCTGTTTTTTCCGGAACTCTGCAGAATTGCTACCATCATTCTGTCGGTCTTCTGTATCAGCTTTCTTCTCATCTGTATCTTTCTTCGACTTCTGTCCTGATGTTTTCTCTTCTGATGACTCCGCATCCACCTCTGCTTTCGCTTCCTGCAGTCCTTCAATCAGAAACTGTGCCTCTCTGCTCTTACATCCTGTCAGTCCTGTAAGAAACAAAGTTCCACACAATATCAGCGTCACAGTATAACAACATCTGTTTTTTATTTTTATCATAAGGGTCCTCCTCTTATTTCTCAGAGTAAGAGTCCCCCTGTCCATAATGCCACCCTTATTGTAACGAAATCTTAATGATTTTACAATAGTAAACTCTTATTTTTGCCACTTAAATATAACAATTCCGGAAATCGCGATCAGCAATCCAAGGATTTTGCGCCATTCAAAGGGTTCTTTATCTACCCCAAACAATCCAAATAATTCAATTACATAAGCAACTGCCAGCTGCGAAATAACGATCAGCATTGCTGCCTTTGCAGGTCCAAGGGCTCCCATACTCTGGATTACTGTAATGGTAATAAACGCTCCGATCACTCCGCCAAGAAGTGTATATTTATTGTCCACCTGCCAGAGTGCAGCCACACTTTCCCGTCCTGTAAAAAGCCAGGCAAGAACGCAGACTGCAAAAGCCGACAGCTGTACCCATCCGGTTGATACCCAGAGGCTGGTCTGCTTTGTCACCTCCGTATTAAAAACACCCTGAATGCTCATCAGTGCCCCTGAAATCAATGCCACTATAAATCCCCACATAAATCTGCCCTCCTAGATAATATGATCATTCTGCTTACTCCGGTAATCATTTTTATGTCGAAAAGAGGCACCGCTGTTTAGCAGTACCTCTTGTTTTCTTTAGTATTAGTCTATTCTGTTTTGCAGATATCATTCATAAACCGGACAAATAAATGTTTCGTTTCCTCACATATATACTTCCTGCAACAAATCCTATTTCACAATTTACAGTCAGGCACCCTGAACAGCAGATATCTTAATCTCTTTTTCCGTTTCACTGAGATCAAAATCACCGCCATCTTCCACAATCATATGTACCTCATACAGTACGTCTTCGGATAATGTATCCGGTGTTTCACCATCTTCTGTCTGAATATGCCATTTCTCTGCCGGAACTTCTTTCAAGGTACCATCTGTACCATATGCATACAGCTTCAGAGAACCTGTTTCCCCGGAGATTCCTTTCATACGTATTGCAACGGTCGTATTCGGATGTACGTTCATCGTATTCAGCCATCCTTCCACATCTCCCTGGCCGCCGTCTGCCGCAAATTTCTCCTGGCTTAACACATTGCGCATTGCCTGATCCAGATCCACCTTGCGGTAAGGCATTTCTGGTAGATATACAAACCTGTCTTGAAGTCTCAGAAGTTCCAGATAGCCGATCGGACAATAGAGCGCATTTCCGCTGTTTCCCGCATACATACCGATAGCCATGTTGTTGTATCCCGGTTTGTCAGAAATATCCATGGTAAATGCAGTCTCGCCTGTCTCAAAATCAAGCATGATATACTGCCACATACCAGTTTCCATATCCTGAACATATCCGTAAATATATCCTGTTGCAGTGGACAGCTTCATCATGGAAGTGTCAGACAGATCACTTCTGCACCAGATACTCTTCATCTCATATCCGTCCTCCGTCTTAACTGTATCCACACGTTCTATACCCGGCGCGATCATTTTATTGCCCTGTCTCAGCCAGCCCACATCATAAATATTCTCATAGCTTTGTATTGAGGAATCATTATCTGCTTCTCCAAGCTTCGCACTTCCTGCACCAAACCAGTTACATACGATCGTGCTTACTGTTCCCTCTCCATCATCATATACAATTGCAGAATTTTCCACAGACACCTGTGTACCTTCCGGAAGCTCATCTATAACAGGCATACTCGCAACCTGTTCTCCTGTTTTCATATCCACCGCAATAAGATTTACCGGATCCTGATTATCTGTAAACATAGCCAGATCTTTAGTCAGAGACGGGGAACATCCACCTCCCCATGCAAGACCGCCACCTGTCGTCTCATCGCCTTCTTTGCTTTCCTTGGCACCCACACTTTTACAGGAAGTTTCCCAGACTTTTTTCACACCCTTATCCGCCTGGAGCAGATAACACTTCAGATTTGTCAGAATGACCGCACCCTCCTTAGATGCCGCAATACCATTCTCTGCACCCTCTCCCGGTTCCAGTTCATATACAAACACTGCATCTGACAGATCCACATCTTCTCCATTCAAGATCTTATCGATAGCTGCATGTGAAACATAGCCAAAGGTTCCCTGCTGTTTTCTGTCAGGATAAATGCGGAAGCCTCCTGTTGCAAACCAGAGATTTCCCTCATAATCAAAAACTACAGATAACAGATTCTGATCCAGTGTTTTTCCAAGTGCAGCTTCTGCTGCCGCTTTAATATCAATATCCAGCACTTTCTCAAATTCCGGAAGTACATTTCCCTCCTCATCTGTAGCCTTAAGCATAAGTACCCGATTATCGTTCGTCGGACACACAATGCGATTGCTCTCATCTACAAAAGAATATGAACTCTGTATCAGATAGCTTCTATTGTCATGCTGTTTTGGTGAAAAATAGCCCAAGGTCTGTGCCTCATCTGCATTAATATCACGGATCGCCAGGCCACCCAGAAGTGGAACCACAGAATGTCCATAGGAATCAAAAAAGACTGCCGGGGAAGCATTGGGATTAACTTTTTCATAAGAAACATTGATCTCAGAATAAATATCAACAGGCAATACCACATCTGTTGAATCTGTATTATAGCAGTCATGATGAATATCGGAATCACTTGCTGCCATATAAGGATTCACATCCATAACCTTCGGTGTAAGTGTCTTTATAGGCAGTTCTGATGTCTGACCTGCATTTTCCTCTGTCTGTGTTTCTTCTACCTGTGTTTCCTCTGCTGCCTGTCATTATGCTCATTTACCATAAAACATTAAAAATCTCTGTCTGGAAATCCGTCAGTATTTTTCTGGCAGTCTTCGCAGTTTTTACATGTGTCAAAAGTCTGTCCCGGGCAGTCAATGCACTTATGACTGCTGACCTGCATATTACAGAAAACGAACTGTGGTTGCACACTGGTGCCGGAATTTTCTATAACGTCATCTGTCTGCCGTTTGTTCTGGCAGCCTGGTATCCTGCCTGCCACTGTGTACAGACAATGGTCACAGACGAGAACTTTGCCCAGACCTGGTATGTATTCTGGATTCTTCCGGTAATCTTCATAGGAGTGAATCTTTTTATGATTCCCAAACACCGCAGCACTTTATATACCGGGCGTATTCTGCAGTGTTATATTGTTTTCAGTCTTGTACTGCTCATAATCCTGCTTCTGTTTTATGTCCTGTTTCTTATGACGGCAGTCAGCCTGAACAGAAATGCCAGACTTCAGCAGGAGAACCATTTTCTTTCCCTGCAGCAGGAAAGATACGAGAATCTCTGCATGGCCATTGAAGAAGCAAGGCAGGCACGTCACGATATCCGCCATCATTTTGTCCGGCTGTACACTCTGGCAGAACAGGGTGACATAGAAAAAATTAAAGAATATCTCTCTGCTACAACCGGCAAAATCTCTGGCTATAACCTGCATTTCTGTGAAAATCAGGCTGTTGACAGTGTTTTCGGATATTATTCCACCATTGCAGAAAGAGAAAACGTTCCTTTTCATGCACTGGTTTCCCTGCCTGCTGATCTTTCCATAGATGAGATTAATCTGTGCCTTGTGTTTTCCAATCTGCTGGAAAATACCATCCAGGCAAGTGTAAAAACAGCGCCCGCCCGCAGAAAGATTAATGTGGAAGTTTATCCCCACCATAATCATCTCCTTCTGATCCATGTGGAGAATACCTTCGATGGCAAAATACAGCAAAAAAACAATATTTTCCAATCCTCCAAACACGCCGGAAACGGCATAGGAATCGAATCTGTCCGCCACATTATCGACAAAAACGGCGGTGCATGCAGTTTCACCTATGAAAACGGGATTTTCTCTGCAAAAGTTATGCTGAGTATTTGATTTTATTGTCTTTACTCAGCACTACTTTGCAGTTTTTTCTGTTCCAACAGCAGCTAACCTGTATTTACTTATACTATCCATACGGGCACTGGAATCAGCCTTTTATTTATACAGCTCCCTTAATCGGGATGCATACAAATGTCAATTTTTATTCGGCTCTGTCCGAGTCAGTTGCAACCGAATAAAATTTTCAAGATTCATATCTTCTGTAAAAAAAGAAGGCCATTGCAAAACGCAACAGCCTTCAAAATTTTCCACAATTTTATTAATTCAACTACCAAAATTATTCCATACACTCATCCAGAATTGCAACCATCTTGTCGATGTGTTCTTTTGTGATCACAAGCGGAGGTACGATTCTCAGTACATCACTGCCTGCAGAGATCACCAGCAGTCCTTTTGCAAGAGCAGCCTTTACAACTTCACCAACCGGGCGGCCCTGGATTACGATTCCCTGCATGAAGCCCATGCCTCGTCTTGTTGCAGCGCATTCATGTTTTGCAACAATTTCATCCAGTTTCTGTTCCAGATATGGAGTCATTTCCTGTACATGTTCAATGATCTTATCATTCTTATAAATGTCAAATACTTTGCTGACTGCAGCACATACAAACGGGTTTCCACCATAAGTTGTACCATGATCACCTGGCTCCAGAGAAGCTTTGGCAGCTTTTTCGCTCAGTACAAACGCACCTACCGGCACACCACACCCAAGAGCCTTGGCACTTGTCATAATATCCGGCTGTACACCGTATGCCTGCCATGCAAAATAATGTCCGGTTCTTCCCATACCGCACTGGATCTCATCGAAGATCAGCATAATATCTTTCTCATCACAGATCTGACGCAGACCTTCCAGAAATTCCTTCTTTGCCGGATAGATACCACCCTCACCCTGAACAACCTCAGTGATAATTGCGCAGGTCTTATCTGTGATCTGAGCCTTTACGCTCTCAAGGTTATTGAAATCCGCAAACTTCACACCACCCATCAGAGGCTCAAAGGGCTCTCTGTAATGAGCAGTTCCTGTCACGGAAAGTGCTCCGATACTTCTTCCATGGAATGAATGGTTCATGGCAATGATTTCATGATCTGCATGTCCGTCACGTACATATGCATATTTCTTAGCTGCTTTTAAAGCACCTTCGATTGCTTCTGTACCACTGTTGGTAAAGAATGCCTTGCTCATTTTACTTGCCTTTACCAGCTTCGCACCTGCTTCGATGATCGGCTCATTGTAATATAAGTTGGAAATATGCATCAGCTTATCAATCTGATCTTTTAATGCTTCATCATATCCCGGATAGTGATATCCCAGAGAATTTACAGCAATACCTGCTGCAAAATCCAGATATTCCTTTCCCTCGGAATCATATAAATAACATCCCTGTCCCTTTTCAAAAACAACAGGAAAACGATTATAGGTGTGAAGGATACTCTCTTCGGATTCCTTCATCTGTTCATTCATGTTCATTGTAATATTTCTCCCCGTCTTCTCTCAGAATCGCAGTACCAATACCTTTGTTTGTAAAGATCTCCAGCAGTAAGCTGTGAGGAATTCTTCCGTCAAGGATATGGACTCTGTTAACGCCTTCTTCAATGGCATCAATACAGTTTTTCAGCTTCGGAATCATACCTCCGCCTACATAACCGTCATCGATCAGTTTCTGTGCTTCATCTACATGAAGTTCAGAGATCAGGCTGGACGGATCATCTTTGTCTTTATAAACGCCTTCAATATCAGAAAGGAATGCAAGCTTCTCAGCATGAACAGCCTCTGCAATGGCACATGCAGCATCATCCGCATTAATATTATAAGTAGCGAACTCATCGTCATAACCTACCGGGAAAATGATCGGCAGGAAATCTTTCTCCAGAAGATCCTCCAGAATCTTCGGCTCAACCTTTGTAACTTCACCAACAAATCCGATGTCTCCACCCTCTGTCTGTTTCTTGCGGCATTTCAGCAGACCACCGTCTTTACCACTGATACCAACAGCATTTACACCAAGAGATTCCACCATGGCAACCAGTTCCTTATTCACCTTCGCAAGAACCATCTCTGCGATCTCCATAGTATCTTTATCTGTTACACGAAGACCATTAATAAATTTCGGCTCCATACCAACCTTGCCAACCCAGCGACTGATTTCCTTACCACCGCCATGAACGATGATCGGTTTGAAACCAACCAGCTTCAGAAGAACAACGTCCTTGACCACATTCTTCTTCAGTTCATCATCCAGCATGGCACTTCCGCCGTACTTTACAACTACAATCTTACGATTAAATCTCTGAATATAAGGAAGCGCCTCGATCAGCACCTCCGCCTTGTCCAAATATTTCTGATTAACCATTATTCTCTCCTTTTTCCAGTCAATATCTGTTCTCCATTCCTGCTTATTGCTTTTCGCAATTAAAGCAGGAGACTTACCTGATTCGGTTAAAATCACCCTTATTCACAGAATTTTGTTATGAACGGTAATCTGCATTGATTTTTATATAATCATAAGTCAGGTCACAGCCCCATGCAGTTGCTGTGGCATCACCCATCTTCACATCAGCGATTGCTGTGACAGCTTCCTCAGAAAGAATCTTCGTTGCCTCTTCTTCACTGTAATCCACAGCCACACCATTCTCAATAATCTGGATCTTACCAGCCTTACTCTCAAAGAACAGATCCACCTTCTCAGGATCAAACTTCGCACCGGAATATCCCATAGCACACAGGATTCTTCCCCAGTTCGCATCATGTCCGTAGATAGCAGCCTTTGTCAGAGAAGAAGTAACAACAGACTTGCTCAATGTAACTGCCTGCTCCTTAGACTCTGCACCAATGATCTTCACCTCAAACAGTGCAGTCGCACCCTCTCCATCACCTGCGATCTTCTTCGCCAGAGTAGTATTGATATAATTCAGCGCAGCCTTGAAGGTTTCGTAATCCTCACCCTTCTCTGTGATCTCCGGATTCTCAGCCAGACCATTGGCCAGAAGAAGAACTGTATCATTGGTAGAAGTATCTCCATCAACAGAAACCATATTGTAAGTATCCTTAACATCCTCACTTAACGCTTCCTGCAGCATCTTCTTGGAAATCTTCGCATCAGTAGTAACAAACCCAAGCATTGTACACATATTCGGATGGATCATACCGGAACCCTTACACATACCACCAACAGTAACCGTCTTACCGCCAATTTCAATCTGAACAGCAACCTCTTTCTTCTTGGTATCAGTAGTCATGATCGCCTTCGCCGCCTCAGTACCAGCCTCCAGAGAACCATCCAGCTTCGGCGCCATCATCTTCACACCATTCTTAATACGGTCAATGGGAACCTGCATACCAATCACACCTGTAGAAGCAACCAGCACACTGTCAGCAGCCACCCCAAGAATCTCAGCAGCCGCATCTGCAGTCTCCTTACAATAACCATAACCTTCTGCACCAGTACATGCATTGGCAATACCACTGTTACAGATCACCACCTGTGCAGACGGATAATTATAAACAATATCCTGATCCCATTTAACAGGCGCAGCCTTCACCACATTGGTAGTAAAAGTCCCCGCAGCTACACAAGGCGCCTCACTGTAAACCATAGCCATATCCGTTCTGCCCTTATACTTAATCTCAGCCGCAGCCGCAGCTGCCTTAAATCCCTTAGCCGCCGTAACGCCGCCCTCTATAATCTTCATAAAACCTCAATCCTTTCTATATAATAAGACAAACTATCTTGTTTCTCGTCCACATCCTCCACTCTCAGCGACTGCCGCAGATCCCCTGCGCAGTCACGTCCGTCAGACATCCACATCTCTTCCGTCCTGAAAAGTCAGCTCCGGAAATTATTTGGTTTTGAACGCATTTGCAGGGGCTGTAGTAACTCTTAGTGCTCGGGAATTTGCGTTATGAGGCGGCTGCATCACTGTCTGAGCGAAGTTTGCAACGGAGCGAGTTTGACAAGCCGCCTCATGCCTTTAGCAAATTCACGAACACTTAGAGTTAGTAAGCCCCGAAACCGCGTTCAAAACCAAATAATTTCCGGAGCGTCCCTTTCCATTAATCTATCACGGACACATCGGCACCTGCAGCAGTCCCTCAGCCTCCTTAAATCCAAACATCAGATTCATATTCTGCACAGCCTGTCCTGCTGCACCTTTCACCAGATTATCCATAGCCCCCATCATAATAACTCTGTGAGTTCTCGGATCAATCTTAAAGTTCACATCCACATAATTACTTCCTTCCACACACTTAGTCTGCGGACAAACATCCTTATCCAGCACACGAACGAAAGTCTCATTCTCATAATACTTATCATAAACTGCCTTCACCTCTTCATAAGAAACATCCTTAGTCAGAGAAGCATAAGCAGTCACCAGAATACCACGATTCATAGGAATCAGATGAGGTGTAAAATTAATCAGCACCTCTTTGCCACACGCATAACCAAGCTGATCCTCAATCTCCGGTGTATGTCTGTGACTTGCAACACCATAAGCCTTAATATTCTCATTCACTTCACAGAACAGATTGGCAACCTTCGCTCCACGTCCTGCTCCTGAAGTACCGGATTTCGCATCAATGATAATCGTAGACGGATCGATCAGCCCCTCTTTGATCAGCGGATAAATAGAAAGGGTGGAACATGTGGGATAACATCCCGGATTCGCAATCAGTCTTGCCTTCTTAATCTCCTCACGGTTGATCTCACATAAACCATAAACCGCCTCATCAATAAACTGCGGAGCCTTATGCTCAATTCCATACCATTTCTCATATTTCTTCACATCTTTAATACGGAAATCCGCACTCAGGTCAATAACTTTCGCCTTGGAAAGAATTCCTTCATTAATTAAAGAAGCACAGAGTCCCTGAGGAGTAGCTGTAAAGATCACATCCACTTCATCAGCTAATGCTTCCATATTATCATCCATACATTTCGCATCTACCAGTTTAAAAAAGTTCTGATAAACATCTGCATATTTCTGGTCAATGTAACTTCTTGAACCATACCACGCAACTTCCACATCTTTATGTCCCAGAAGCAGTCTCACGATCTCGTTACCTGCATATCCTGTGGCACCGATAATTCCTGCTTTAATCATAATAATTTCCTCCATCTTCGCCTCATTCGGCGATCTTCATTTCATAGTAAAACTTTACTCTATCAGAGTGCTGGACTAATTATACATCTTACCTGCATAATATGCAATAGTCATTTTTCAATGTTTTTACATGGATTCTATTTTGCTTCACGAATTTCCCCCTGTCTTTTCCTATATTATGTTGCATATTTATGCAAAAACAGATAAAACTTTTTTGCATTTTTCTATTGCATATTTATAAAAAAAGGTGTATATTATCACTTGTTAAGCGGAATCACACGAAATCATCTTGTTCCGCATTGAATATTTATTCAAAAATTTCAATCAGAAATTACCGTATTTATTCAAAAATAATGCGCTGAACTCCCGACCTATTCATTTACTTTCGGCAAACGGATATCTCAGGAAATTTTTACAAATCAGGAAAATAATAAAATCCAATTTCAGGAGGAATACAATCATGAAAGAAAAAGTCGTTTTAGCATACTCAGGCGGTCTTGATACCACAGCCTTAATCCCATGGTTAAAAGAAACATTTGATTACGATGTTGTCTGCTGCTGCGTAAACTGCGGTCAGGGAAACGAACTGGACGGACTGGATGAAAGAGCAAAGCTTTCCGGTGCTTCCAAATTATATATCGAAGATATCGTAGATGAATTCTGTGATGACTTCATCGTTCCATGTGTACAGGCAGGTGCTGTATACGAACACAAATATCTCCTTGGTACATCCATGGCCCGTCCGGCAATCGCTAAGAAATTAGTTGAAATTGCACGTAAAGAAGGTGCAGTTGCTATCTGCCACGGTGCTACAGGTAAAGGTAATGACCAGATCCGTTTCGAACTTGGCATCAAGGCTCTTGCTCCTGACATCAAGATTATCGCTCCATGGCGTATGACAGACAAATGGACCATGCAGTCACGTGAAGATGAAATTGCATTCTGTAAAGCTCACGGAATCGACCTTCCATTCGATGCAAGCCACAGCTACAGCCGTGACAGAAACTTATGGCATATCAGCCATGAAGGTCTGGAACTGGAAGATCCTTCCCAGGCTCCAAATTATGACAATATGCTTGTTTTAGGTGTTACACCTGAGAAAGCCCCTGATAAAGAAACAGAAGTTACCATGACATTCGAGCAGGGTGTTCCGAAAACATTAAACGGCAAAGAAATGAAAGTTTCCGAAATCATCACTGAGCTTAACAAATTAGGCGGCGAGAACGGTATCGGTATCGTTGATATCGTTGAAAACCGTGTTGTTGGTATGAAATCACGTGGCGTATATGAGACTCCTGGCGGAACTATCCTGATGGCAGCTCACGAACAGCTCGAAGAACTTACACTTGACCGTGAGACAATGGAAACCAAGAAGAAACTTGGCAGCCAGTTCGCTCAGGTTGTTTACGAAGGAAAATGGTATACACCACTTCGCGAGGCAATCCAGGCATTCGTTGAATCCACACAGAAATATGTAACAGGTGAAGTGAAATTCAAACTGTACAAAGGCAATATCATCAAAGCCGGTACAACTTCTCCATACAGCCTGTACAATGAATCTCTTGCATCTTTCACAACAGGTGACCTCTATGACCACCACGATGCAGATGGATTCATCACACTGTTCGGACTTCCACTGAAAGTTCGCGCTATGATGTTAAAAGAAGTTGAGCAGAACAAGAAATAATTAATTGATAACAGCTTCAGCCAGATGGACACTTTATTCATCTGGCTGTTTTTATTACCTGATACAGTATTGCAATTCTGTAAAAAACGGCACAAAAAAGACACAGCCAGATGGCCATGTCCGTTTTTATCTGCTATGTTTATGATTATCTGCTTTCCAGTTCCGCACGTTTCTTATCGATAAGCTCCTGAAGTTTTTCCAGCTCTTCCACTGTAATCCCATCAGATTCCAGAAGCGCATTCATCATTTCCACCGGATTAATCTTTCTGCTTTTGGCATTTCCCTTTAAATAATCCTCTCTTGAAAGAAGAGGGGTATAATTTCTTGCATACACCTTGCCGTTCATTGAAGTTCCCGCAACCTGGATCAGGTTCTCTTTCAAAAGAAGCTCCAGGCATCTTCTTACTGTCGGCATTTTCAGTTCCGGTGCAATGTCATTGATCTCAAAAGCAGACAATGGTCTTCCCTCTTCCCAAAGCACATTCATAATATCATAACGTTTACCTTTTAAGATGTCCATCTTAAGATCTCCTTCCATTTTTAACCAGATATCACTATAATACAGAAATATCGAATTAATTACAATTACAGAGACCTTACACTGATTTACAGTCCTTTTACAAATTTGTTACCAAGTTTATCCGGACAATAATACATCTTTCTACACATCACGAATCATTTCGTCATAAAACAAGCTGTTTTTTCTCAAGACGGGCATATACCCACTCTCTGAAAAGTGTATAGATGACAGATACTGTCGGAATGAAGATCAGCATTCCCGCAATTCCCATCAGACTGCCGCCAAGTGTTACAGCTACCAGTACCCAGATGGATGGAAGCCCGACAGAACCACCTACCACATGAGGATAGATCAGGTTTCCTTCTATCTGCTGCAGGATAAGGAAAAGTCCCAGAAACAGAACTGCTTTTACAGGACTTATCATAAGGATCAGAAAAAATGCTACCCAACATCCGATAATTCCGCCAAACAGCGGGATCAATGCTGTAAATGAAATCAGGACACCCACCAGCATTGCATATGGAAAATGCAGGATTGTCATGGATACAAAGAACATACTTCCAAGAATCACAGCTTCGATACACTGTCCGGTAATAAAGCTGGAAAAAATCCTGTTTGCCAGATTCCATACATGTGCCAGATATCTGACCGGTTTTTCCGGGAACATTGCGTACATTGCTTTTTTTATCTGCTGCAGGAGCTTTTCTTTCTGCAAAAGGACGTAGCAGGCGAATACAAAGCCAATGGATACATTCATTGCAGTAGTCAGAAGTCCCATGGTGATGGACACTGTGGAGGAAACAATGTTATTGACTCCATTCTTCAGTACGCCGAGTACAGAATCGATTATTTTTCCCGGCTCAATGTCAAGAGACTGCGCCCATTTCACAACTTCCGGATTGTTTCCGAATACATTGTCGATCCATTTCTGGAAAACCGGAATATTTTCTTCTATCTTTTTCGCTATGTTTACGAATGTTGCCCCCAGTTCCGGTACTACTACCAGCATAACGATCACGATTATACAGATCACAAAGCAGATAGAAAGCACCAGGCTGACCGGTCTTGCCAGTTTTTGGGCTGTTTTTTTCTCTTGTTTCAAGGCTTTTCCGAACAGATGATGTTCTATGAATTTCATTGGAATATTGAGGATAAAAGCGATTCCAAAGCCAATGATGAACGGAAAGAGAAAGCCAAGCAGAACTCTGACAGTACTGATGACTATGTGCAGGTTCTGGACACCCAGATATAAGAGAATTGCGAATGCGATGAGCCATCGAATTTTTTTTATGTTTTCTTTGTCTAGCTGCATGTTTGTTTTTCCTTTCTTTTTGATATTGGAGAGTATTATATCATATTTTCCCAAAAAACGGACGCTTAGAAAAATATTTTATCTGCTATGCGGTTTCGGCATCTAAGAGATTCTAAGTCATCTGAAATCTGCTAAAAGCATGAGAAGAAAAGTCTATGATTGCTCGCTAGTGCTCAGGCAATGGACTTTTCTTCTCATAACGCAGATTTAAGAGGACTAAGAATCTCTAAGATGCCTGCAAATGCATAGCAGATAAAATATTTTTCTAAGCTGGTAATTGGAAGGTGGAAAATATCGTATCAATTCGCATGTTAAAAGCCTACATGAATAAGAAAGACTTTAAATATGAAAGAGATTGTATAAGTTCACATGGGATATCATATACTTTATATAAATTCTGCCTGTAAAATGCTTTATAGACTATGAATTATCAAATAGCAATGCAAAAAGAATATTAAATTAAATTGCAGAAAGGAATTGACAGTTAACTACAAATATTTTATAATCATTTTATAAACAATATAAGTAAACTTATATATGTCCATAATCGGTTGGACGTTTCTACCAACTACCGTAATAGTTGTCTATAAGTTCTCTCCCCAGGGAGAAAGAATGAGGTAAAGGCAGCATCGGTAGATTTTTTTTGCCTTTCCTTAACCACAAAAAGGAGGTATGGTTATGAACGAACGGACTTTTGTTTTAAAGGGAACAATTTGCTACAGTAATTCTCTGACAGAACTTTCCATCACTGAAAATGGATATTTAGTATGTGAAGATGGGCGATGTGCAGGGGTGTTTGATGAGCTTCCTGAGAAATTTGCAGGAATCTCATGTACAGATTTTGGCGATGAGCTGATCATTCCGGGACTAACTGATCTGCATCTTCATGCTCCGCAGTATACGTTTCGTGCCTCGGGTATGGATCTTGAGCTGCTGGACTGGCTGAATACTTATACTTTTCCGCAGGAAGCGCGTTATGAAGATACGGAGTTTGCAAAAGAGGCTTATTCCGTTTTCGCTGAGGATATGAAGAAGAGCCCGAATACAAGAGCATGTATTTTCGGAACTCTGCATGTCCCTGCTACCGAGATCCTGATGGAACAACTGGATAAAACCGGAATAAAGGCTATGGTCGGCAAGGTAAATATGGACCGTAATGGTTCTCCGCAGTTGCAGGAAGAGAGTGCTCAGGCTTCTGCTGATGCTACGGTTCAGTGGATTAAGGATACGCTTGATAAATTTGAAAATGTAAAACCAATCCTTACTCCGAGATTTACTCCATCCTGTTCTGATGAGCTGATGGAGAAGCTTTCGGAGATTCAGAAGAGGTATCACCTGCCGATGCAGTCTCACCTTTCTGAGAATTTCGGTGAAATTGCCTGGGTGAAGGAGCTTTGTCCGAATACACATTTTTATGGAGAAGCATATAGCCAGTTTGATCTTTTCGGCGGTGACTGTCCGACGATCATGGCTCATTGTGTTCATTCTTCGGATGAGGAAATTGCCCTTATGAAAAAGCAGGGCGTTTATATTGCTCATTGTCCGCAGTCTAACACAAATCTCTCCTCAGGTATCTCTCCTGTGAGACGTTATCTGGACGAAGGTTTACACATCGGACTGGGATCTGACATTGCAGGTGGAACTTCCGTTTCTATTCTGCGTGCTATGGCTGATGCTATTCAGGTTTCCAAGCTGTACTGGCGGTTGGTTGATTCTTCTATGAAGCCGCTTACTGTTGAAGAGGCCTTTTATATGGGAACAGAAGGAGGCGGTTCCTTCTTTGGAAAGGTTGGAAGCTTTAAGGAGGGGTATGAATTTGATGCGGTTGTGCTTAATGACAGCACTATTCCAACTCCACTGAAACTCTCTCCGAAGGACAGACTCGAAAGACTGATCTACCTTTCCGATGACCGCAATATTACCGCTAAATATGTAGCCGGAAGAAAGATTCTGTAACTGCAGGAAATACAGATTCTGATGGTGTTTTTCCGGCATATCGTTAACAAAACGATATGCCGGGACGATTGATTCCAGGAGTTTCACCCTGTTTTTTCGGGATGATTATCTGAGGCACCACAAAACGGCCGGCAATTTTTAAAATCAAAAGGGGGAAAGATTATGAATCTTGACAAATTATTCCATCTCAAAGAGAACCACACAGATGTAAAGACCGAAGTTATGGCAGGTATTACCACATTCATGACAATGGCATACATTCTGGCTGTAAACCCAAACATTCTGGAAGCATCCGGCATGGACAGAGGAGCTGTTTTTACAGCGACCGCACTGTCATCCTTTATTGCCACCTGTCTGATGGCTGCGCTTTCTAATTATCCATTCGTTCTTGCACCTGGCATGGGCCTGAATGCCTACTTTGCCTACACTGTTGTTCTTGGCATGGGTTACAGCTGGCAGCAGGCACTGGCAGCTGTATTTGTAGAAGGTATTATTTTTATCCTTTTATCACTCACTAATGTGCGTGAAGCGATTTTTAACGCTATTCCAATGAACCTGAAACATGCAGTATCTGTTGGTATCGGACTGTTTATTGCTTTCATCGGACTGCAGAATGCTAAGATCGTAGTTAACAACGACTCCACTCTGGTAAGTGTATTTTCCTTTAAATCCTCCGTTTCCGGCGGAACCTTCAATACAGAAGGAATTACAGTTCTTCTGGCGCTGATTGGACTTCTCATCACCGCCATCCTTCTTGTTAAGAGTGTAAAAGGAAACATTCTCTGGGGTATCCTGATCACATGGGGACTTGGCATTATCTGTCAGTTGACAGGACTTTACAAACCTGATCCTGCAGCCGGCTGGTTCAGCCTCCTGCCTGATTTTTCAAACGGAATCTCCATTCCAAGCATGGCTCCCACATTTATGAAAATGGACTTCTCCATTGTCTTCACACTTGATTTCGTAGTCATTATGTTTGCATTCCTGTTTGTAGATATGTTCGATACACTTGGAACACTGATCGGTGTTGCTTCCAAAGCTGATATGCTTGACAAAGAAGGCAAACTTCCAAACATCAAAGGCGCTCTTCTTTCTGACGCAGTAGGAACTACAGTAGGTGCTATGTGTGGTACTTCCACAGTTACTACTTTCGTAGAGAGTGCTTCCGGTGTTGCTGAAGGCGGACGTACAGGACTTACTTCCCTGGTAGCAGCCATCCTTTTCGGATTATCACTGCTGTTATCCCCGATTTTCCTGGCAATCCCGTCCTTTGCCACAGCACCGGCTCTGATCATCGTTGGATTCCTGATGCTCACATCAGTAACCAAGATTGATTTCAACGACCTGACGGAAGCCATCCCAGCATTTATCGCGATCATCGCAATGCCATTCCTGTACAGCATTTCTGAAGGTATCTCCATGGGTGTTATCTCCTATGTGATCATCAACGTTGTTACAGGTAAAGCAAAAGAAAAGAAAATCAGTGCACTGATGTATGTGCTTGCTGTACTGTTCATTCTGAAATATATCTTTATCTGATCCTGAATAAACAGTCAGACACTTACAATTCCATATTTGAAAAAGAAGTCTCCTGCAGAGGCTTCTTTTTTATTTCCCGGAATTGCATTCATGGAATTACTGCAATAATCTTCTTTCCCTTTCTACATCTGTATTGTATAATTGTGAAGGCGTTTATTCATTTTTGTTTTATCCGCCTATACATTATCAGGAAGGATTATTTACATCATGCAAAAACAACAGATACCTTTAAAAAATTCACTGCTTCTGCTTCTTACGGCAACTGTGTGGGGAATTGCCTTTGTCGCTCAGAGCGTGGGAATGGATTATGTGGGTGGCTTCACCTTTAATGCAGCCCGCTCCCTGATCGGATCCGCAGTTTTAGTTCCATTGATCTTTGTCTTTGGTCAGAAAAACAGCTCCGGCAAGTCATCCTCTGACACATCAGTCTCACCTTCACAGAATCGAAAAGATCTGATCGCCGGCGGCATTATCTGCGGTATTTTCCTCTGCCTGGCAAGTAATTTTCAACAGTTCGGCATTAAATATACAACTGTAGGAAGGGCAGGTTTTATCACTGCCTGTTATATTGTGATCGTGCCAGTGCTTGGACTGTTCCTCGGAAAAAAATGCAGCAAATTCATATGGGCTGCTGTTGCAATGTCTCTGGTCGGTCTTTATCTTCTGTGCATTACAGATGGTTTCTCCATCGGAAAAGGTGATATGCTCGTACTTATATGTGCATTTTTATTTTCTGCACACATACTGGTCATTGATTACTTTTCTCCAAAAACAGACGGCATAAAGCTTTCCTGTATTCAGTTCCTGACCTGCGGAATCCTCTCCGGCATTCCCGCACTAATATTCGAACATCCGGATTTTTCTTCCATTCTTGCCGCATGGAAGCCAGTCCTCTATGCAGGTGTCATGTCCTGCGGTGTGGGCTACACTCTTCAGGTCATCGGACAGAAGAACATGAATCCGACTGTGGCATCCCTGATCCTCAGCCTGGAATCCTGCATCTCCGTCCTGGCCGGGTGGATCATCCTCGGTCAGAGACTAAGTACAAAAGAAATCCTTGGATGCGTCATTATGTTTGCCGCAATTATCCTCGCCCAGCTGCCACAAAAACACGCAGAATAATATTCCCCCAATTAAACAGAGCTGTCGTTTTAACAATTACGACAGCCCCGTTCTACTACTTAAATAAAATTACATTTCTGAATACAGTCTCACTTTTTGTGAGGACACACCGGTGAATATAGTGAATTAACCAATGTTTTATTTTTGATATAGTTACATTTTGTGCAGATTTCTCCTCTGTACTGATTTACAGTACAACTCTTTCCACTGGAAATATGTTTTTTTAAAACACCGGTTTTAAATGAGTGTTTACATCCGGAAAAAAGCTGAATATTTCTGTCCGGTAACAAAATCACCGTTCCATCCTCCAAAAGAAAATACTGATTGCAGTCAGAAAAGAGATTCTCATCCTCCGGTATGGTTATAGCAGAGCCTGTATCCGATGAAGAATCAAAGTCAAATTCCATCCATGTCACTTCTTCTATCCCATTCTGAATATCCGAAGAAAAATTTCTCAAATCAATAATCTCAGGAGAATACGCAAATACAGGAACTGTCGCAAAAAGGCACAGAACTATCGTAGCCAAAGCCATTTGTAACTTCCTGATCCGACCAGGTACAGATATTTTTCTGATTCGCTTTATCAGAAAGCCTTTACTGTTTCCAGAAAAATAAAGTGCAGGAGCAGAAAATGCCCTGGCTCTGGCAGAAACAGCGATTATAGCTTTTCCATATTTCATGCGCTCATTATTTGAAAATGTAACTGTCAGTTTTTCATCGCAATTCATTTCCTGAACCTCCTTTAATTCTTTTAAAAATAAATAAGATAACGGATTAAAACAATGTATCAGAACAATAAACAAAGCTGCCATCCGGTAAATTAAATCATGAGATTTTATGTGCTGTAGCTCATGCCGTAGAATCAGTTCTTTTGAATCATCCGCAACAAGTGATGTGAGGATAATTACGGGCGATTTCACGCCACAGGTAAATGGCGAAATCTCCGCACCACAATAATACACAGATATCTTTTTGGTTATATTCATATCAGCCTTTATGGAATTCAATAAATCCTCACAGTTATCAAGAGGAAGTAGATATTTTCGGAGATTACGTCTGAAAAGGTAAAAACGATAAGCCTGCGAAAGTATAATTAATAACATAATACCAGTCCATAATCCGATCAATACTTTCTGACTATCCGGCAGCTGCGGGAATATAAAACCCTCATCAATCAGTTTTATAGAATGATCAATATCAAAGAAATAGTATTCATCGGTTTTTAAAATTCCGTTCTCACAATGAAACAGCCATGACTGTACCAGAGATTTAACTAACGGAAATGGAACCAGAAAAAACAACCCTCCCAATTTCAGCAGAAAATATCTAAACGAAGCAGGAAGCATTTCATAGGTAAGAAAATCAAGTAATAAATATCCAAGAAAAAAAACACTGCCGGCAACACTCATATATATCAGCAGACAGATCAATATTTTCAAATACATACCTCCTCATCATAAGAAATCGCGCCTTATTTTTCCTCAGACATATTGGAATGCAAGATATCTATAAGTTCGTTTACATCAGCCTCAGATAATTTTGTCTCCTGAGTAAAGGAAGCGATAAAATTCTTAAGAGATCCACCAAAAGATTCATCTACAAACTGTCGAGCATATTTTTGTGCAAGTTCCTCTTCACTGAGCTGCGCTGAATATAGTTTACGATACCGCTTATTATTTGTTTTCAACACTCCTTTTAAAATAAGGCGGTTAAGATATGTCTGAGCTGTACCTACCGCCCAGTTAAGCTGAAGTTCATCATTACAATATTTCAGGATTTCATTAAAAGGAAGTGGATCTGAATTCTTCCAAAAAAGCTGCATGATCTTATATTCTGTATCAGAAAGTTCATAATGTTGTTGCATAATCACATCTCCTAACTCTTAGTTTTAGTATATTGTACAATATCAGGAAGGCACAGTCAATACAAGGAATAAAATATCGTAAATCTTGACAACAATACAAAGATATTCTTGACAAATATTATTTAATAATGCACACTGAATGCACGACATAAATGTAGTGATATAAATTTACACAAGCAAAGCAACTACGAAAGGAGGTTAAATACTTCATAAAGAACTAGTTCGTTACAGTGCTTTTAAGAACAGGTAATTATTAAATTAATGTTAAAGGAACATTGCTACAGAAAATACAGAGGTGAAAAGGACATGAAAAAAGAAATAAGGGTAAGAGCATGATAAAAAAGGAAAAAATAGTAATAACTATAGTGCTTGTGGTAAGTTGTATTACAGCAACTCCGGTTGCCGCAAAAAATGTAGAAAATAATACTTATCAAATATGTCGAAATGATATTTTTATAGATTGGTATCAGTTGAATTGCAAGAAGATAATAAGTGAAATTAAAGACGATGGTTGCTATATTGCAGTTAATCTGGGGGATTGGCTAAAGGAGCAGAACATTTATGATATTTCAGTAACTGAGGATAATGAGAGTGAAGGTTATAAAGAAATGTATTATGAACGAAATCCAGAAAAAGAGGAAAAGGATGAGTTTTATGATACAGATGACACTGCTTATATTCCTTTTGAAAGGTTGGTGTACGAGGGAGATGTTATCAGTTATACAGATTCTTCTATTGAAACTGTAACAGAAGTAGAAGAAAATGGTGATTTCTATACAAAAATCACATCTACGCCGAAATTGCCATTAAAGAATATGGATTAAGATATAGCGTTAGACTTGTCGGCACACTGGTGGTCTTTACGGCATTAGATCTCATGGCGGAACATATCAAGAGGCTGTAAAATATGCTACATATAGTAAAGATTCCAAACAATGAGGGAGATATAAATAATATGAGAAAATTTATTTTAGGGCTTAGTTTTCTGGGGTTTGGAGATATAGGTTTCTTGATTGTTTTTACGTATACCCTTTTCCACCAAAGTATAATCAATGGAAGTGAGGGATGGTTGATTAATTTAATAGCAAATGACACATTGATTCCGGTAGTATTTTTTTCGTTATGGATAATAACAGGAATAATAATTTGCATTAGATCGTTGAGAGAGTAGAGAAAAATAAATTTAAAGTGGACGGGACAATGCGATATTTTGCGTGTTGAGCAGTGCTGAAAAGTTTTACTGAATGATATCCAGTGTTAGTTGCTTTTTCTGCAATTCCTGCTTCTCTCGTATAGTAGATATTCAGCCTGATTTCTGAAGATGGCTCTGTTGAAAAAGTTATAAGAACTTATGCGGATGGTTCCTTTGTAACTGAACCAGTAACAAACATTGCAGTATTTACAACAAATTGTCCCCATCCCGCATCCTCTCTACAACCTTTAGGAACAACGGACAAGACCAGATTGGTCGGAACCCAAAGTGTTTGCTATAAAAAACGTTCCGAAACAACAAACAGGTGTCTGAAATGTAGAAAAATTGGAATTAAAACATATAGCACCTGGAAATATTATAGCACACATTCATACTCGTCCAAGAAATGTACCAGATGTGGATATTCTAAAAAATAAATGAAGGGGGATGTTTTATAATGCGAAAACAGATATTTTTATTAGTTGCTTTTTCATGTATTATTGCATGTAGTGTTTCAACGGCAGCAAAATCTGAAACTTTCAGAACTGAAATGCATGAGTTTATTAATGCCAGAGGAGAAAAAGTAAAATATCCATTAGCAATGACCGATTCTGATAACGGAACAGAAAAAGGTCCTCAGGATCAGGTACATATAGGTCAGATACTTCAAACAGAAGATGGAAAAGAAAAAGTTATTGCTATAGACGGGCATGGAAGCTATGTAACAGAAATAGTAGATGACTAACTTTAAAAAATAAACTCCCCACTTCGTCAGAAATTCATCCGACAGGGGGAGTTTATTTTATCCGCTATTCAACTTCCCCAATCACCTTGTGGAAGTGCTCCTTTATCCTAGTAAAACTCTCATCGCTCAGGTCATGCTCTAACTTACACGCATCTTCTTTTGCAACTTCCGGGCTTACGCCGAGACGTTCCAACATCTTACTCAACACTGTATGGCGTTCATAAATATGCGTTGCAATCTGAGCCCCTTTATCCAGAAGCGTCACCGTACCATAACGATCCATCGCGATATAGCCATCCTCACGTAACAGCTTCATCGCATGACTCACACTCGGTTTCGATACCCCAAGCATCGTCGCAATATCAATAGAACGAACACCGCCCCCCTGTTTAGACAACACCAAAATTGCCTCCAAATAATCCTCCGCCGATTTTCTAATTTGCATTCAAAATACCTCCCATATTGTTTTGATATTAACACAATATGAGAAATTTTTCAATCGCTCTTCTTGAGAACAGTCGTCATTAACTGTTACTGCTCACTCCATTCTCAGTAACGTAGCCAAAATTTCATTCATTCCATATGAAAAAACAGCGTCGAAAAATATTTCATTTCATGTGCATTTGCAGGATACTTAGATATTCTTAGCCGCCAAAAATCTGCGTTATGAGTCATCAAGGACACTGTCTGAGCGAAGCGAGTTTGTCCTTGATGGCTCATGCTTTTAGCAGATTTTTGACGGCTTAGAATATCTTAGTGTCCGAAACCGCACATGAAATGAAATATTTTTTGACGCGTCCCTACTGAATTAAAAAAAGCCCTCTGACCAGTATTCCCACATACCAGCCAAAGAGCCTTTTTATACCGGGATTATCCTTTAAATTCCTAACGCAATCTCCATCATCCTGTTAAACGAAGTCTGTCTGGCCTCCGCAGAAATTGCCTCATCCCTGAAAACATGATCCGAAATCGTAAGAATCCCCAGTGCCTCCTTACCGGCTCTCGCAGCATTCATAAACAACGCCGCACACTCCATCTCCACACAGAGAACCCCCATCTTTCTCCATGCCTTCGAACTCTCCGGATTATCTCCATAGAACGCATCCGAAGATACAACAGAACCCACGCGAACCGGTGTACCCTGCTCCTTCGCAACCTCTACAGCCCTTGCAACCAGTTCATAACTTGCTGTAGGAGCAAAAGTCCCCGGCAGCTGATACTGGCTTGCATAATTTGAATCCGTACATGCACTCATAGCGATCACAACGTCCATTACGCTTACATCATCCTGCAACGCACCTGCAGAACCAATACGAATGATCTTCTCTACATCATAAAAATTATAAAGCTCATAACTGTAAATACCCATAGATGGCATCCCCATACCGCTGCCCATGACAGATATCTGCTCACCCTTATAAGTTCCGGTATAACCAAACATATTTCTCACTGTGTTAAAACATACCGGATTCTCCAGATATGTCTCCGCAATATACTTCGCACGCAGCGGATCTCCCGGCATCAGAACCTTCTTTGCAATATCACCTTTCTTTGCACTGTTGTGTGGTGTTGGAATACTCATAATCACCCTCTCCTTTCCCGTAATGCTACATCACTGCATTATTTATCATCACCTGTAAGCCGCAGCACATCCCTGATCTCTTCTTCATCCATATCAAGAATGATCGCCAGCTCCTCTACACTGAACTTTGAACTTTCATCCTCTTCATCCTCTGTAAGTTCCCGGACTGCCGCTTCCAGCTTCTCCACCTTTGCTACCAGATAGTCATCCTCAAATTTCCTCTGTGTCTGCTCCTCGATAGCATGGCGGATTCCACACCGGATACGTCCAAGCAGCCATTTCTCATCTTTCTCTTCCGGTTCTTCCTCTCCCAGAGCCATCAGAAGGCTTATATTTGCCTCCTGAATCAGATCAGCGATAAAAATCTCCTCACAGTTCATTTCAACCGCCATTTCGGCTGCTGCACGCAGATACTTCTGCGACAGCTCTGCCTGTGCCAGAGCATCTCCCTTTGAAAGCAGTTCAAAAAGTTCTTCCGCACTTCTCTCTCCCTGCTCCTGTTCTTCAAGACCTTCCAGATATTCTTTCAGATATGCCTCTTCCTCCGCTGTCAGAGGAACTTTTTCTTCGGATACTTCTTCCGAGCCGGTCTGAGATGTTGCTGAAATCTCCTCCGCACCCTCAATGGAAATACCTTTTAATTTTAAATACTGTAATATCTTGATCAGCTGTGACTTGTCCAGGTCAAGTTCGCCAAAGCATTCCTTTATCTGTTCCGGTTTCAATACTTTGCCATTCTTCTCTCCAAGTTCACATACTTCTGTAAGTTTCTGCTGAAATTTCTGTATATCCATAGTCAAAATCTCCCTGTCCTGTTTATAACTTAACTATACAACAAAAAACTATGTCTGTAAAACAAAAAAAGCACCGTTTTAACCGGTACTTTTTCTGAATGCGGATAACAGGACTTGAACCTGCACGGGAAGCCCACTGGTACCTAAAACCAGCGCGTCTGCCAATTCCGCCATATCCGCATTTTCTCATATTCTCAGAGTGTATCCGAAAAATCATTCTCACACTCTGCAAAAGCAATAAAATAGCGGAAACCTCACAAAAGATTTCCGCTATTAATGAAGCATCGGGGATTCGAACCCCGGACAACTTGATTAAAA
>ULQK01038402.1_pt1 | contig 31733 bp, 36 predicted proteins | sample 1954371 | NCBI WGS metagenome assembly ULQK01 (sample SAMEA4835652, study PRJEB28245) | human gut metagenome | biome: gut microbiome; material: fecal sample | place: Denmark | collected 2008 | reverse complement strand
TGGCGGAGATGGAGAGATTCGAACTATAAATAAACATAGTGTTCAACAGATGTTTCTCCATTAGTACATCACTTTTACACACCGCTGTCTCTTATCCTCGGTGTTTTGCGTATGCGTTGCACAGTAAAATACCCCCTCCGTAACTGGAAGGGGCATCTCTTTACCACACCTTCTCTGACACTCCGAGTGCCTCGTACAAAAGGTGCTTTTGCTTTGTGCTTGCGCCTGGAACGGACTTGTCGATAGCTTCTTTCTTTTTGCGGCTTGCAGAGTTGGTAATCGTCTTACCGTTCTCGTCCTTGTCGCCGGTGATACCACGGGCTGCAAAGTATGCCGCATAGTACTGGTCGTAGGTAACGCCCTGTGCGACATACTCGGCTGCCTTTTCTCCGACATCCTTGTTGTATGTCTTTAGTGCGTACTCTGCGCCGAACGCCTTGCGGTTTGCTTCGCGCTTCACCACATCGCTGTCTGCACTTCCGATGCTCTTTGCGGTTTCCTCGTAGGTGCCGACGGTCAACAGGGCTTTTCTATAAATCTCGTTCCGCAGCTCTAAGAGGTCACGGGCTTCCTCCCGCTTCTCCTTGCGGGTCTTTTCGCCGCTGTTGTAGATTTCCTTGAGCTGCTTTGTGATCTCGGACGCCGCCTTGCTCTGCTTATACAGGTAAGAGTAGGTCGCATCATCGGCTGCTGTCGCAAACTCGGTCTCCTTTACCTGCTTGGCTTCGTCCAGCGCATCATAGAAGTCGCTGCCGAGACGGTTCTGCCGGACGCTATCTACCACGAAAGCCTTTGCCACCGCAGGGACATCTGCTTTCTTGGAAAGCGTCGGGAGAAGCCAGTCACCGATAAAGCCGGAATACTGGTCGATCAGGTAATTGACCTTCTTCGGGGAAAGCCCCTCGATGCCGTTCTTCCCGTGTCGTGTAATCTCCCCGAGCCAAATGGAGAACGCATCGGTGCTTTCATCGTACTGCAGATAATCCGGTTTTTCCTCCATGTAGCTGGATACGATGTCGCCGCCGTACCAGGTCTTATTGGTACTCATCGCAGTAATACCGGCGAAGATGTTGTTGGTCAGCGGATTGTTCGGCGCAATCTGCTCAATAGCGAAAGACGGATAACCGGCAAACGCGCTGCTCGCAGGTTCCCCTTTCAGCCAGCGCCACATCCGATTGGTGAACGCCGTAATAACGGAAGGTTCACGGCCCATCGGAACCTTGATAAACTTATTGTCGCCGATTTTGATGAGGATGTTGCTATCCTTGATGTAGTTGGAAAGCTCCTTGTAGTCATCGTCCTCTTTCAGCCCATCATACAGCAGGCCCATAATGATACCGGGTGCAACGCCGTTGATAAGCAAGCGGGAGATCAACTGCCCAATCTCTTTCCAGCCGCGCCGGTCAATGACATTGCGAATGTTCTTGGAAAGGCCCTGCATACCGGGGTTGAAGAACGGCACAAGGGAAGCGTTCAGCTTGCGGGCAGCGAAGCCGCCACGCCCGAAGTTTGTTGTGATGTCTGCTGCATTATAGAGCGCCTGCTGCACATCTCCGGTCGCCTCCATCGTGCTGATAAATTCAGCAAGGCGAGGGTACTGCTCGACCGCTTCATTGGCAAAGGAGAGGATGTCGATTACTCTATTCAACCCACCAGCCACTTTATCGACTGCGCCGTTCTTGAAATGGTGGCGGTCGGAAAGCCCCGTCTTTGGGTCATAATAGGTGGTTCCTTTTCCGCCCATCGCCTGATAGAGCTGCCAATACTTCCCGTTCGTTGCGATTTCCTTTACGGCCTTGCCGTAGTTCTTAATGAATGTGGCATTGCTGTAATGGGTAAAGTACAATGCAGACTGTGCATCACGGACGAGATTTCGCACGATGAATACAGGGTTCCATTGCGTGACCAGCTTCTTGAATGTGCTGTTGATGGAGCGCAATGCTTTCATTCCAAAGGAATTGGATTGCTCAATGGGTCTAAACCCATCGGCCATTGCTTCGCTCATGTGCAGAGTAACCGGTTTGCCATCCACCCAGATGCGCAGCGTGTCCTTGAGGTTCTCTGCGGAATCCGCATCAAGGTCAACGAGATCGCCTTCCTCTGTAACACTCTGAATGTATTCCGAGATATCACGGGTAGTATCCATTGCATCTTCATACAGCATATTGCCCAGAATGTTCTTTTTGGCTGCGGAGAAGGTCTGCAAGGTCTGCCTGGCAATACTGTCGATCAGCGGCATGATATCCTGGTTGCCACCTTTTGCGGACTTGATGGTGCTGTTCACCGCAACGCTGTTGGGGTTGGAGTAGCCGCCGGAGGTGCTGGGCATATCGCGGTAGGTGGGAACATAGTGCGGATACAGTTCCTTCATGTACTGTGCCATATCAGCGCTCACGAGTCCGCCCTGCTTTCGCACCTCCATCAATCCGTCAAGGTAGGCATACACATCCTTTGCCCACTTCTCAAATTCAGGGTGTGCATCCAGCAGGTCAGCTGCGGCGGCACGGCTATCGTCTGCTGTCACGCTACTGCCGAATACAGGCTTGTCAAACTGCTTTTCTGCCCACGCCTGGAACTGCTTATATTGCTTGGCGGCGGCAATCTGTGCCTCGGTGTAGGCTTTTGTAAGGGTAGTATCCTTGCCTGCGGCTGTGGCGATGTTTTCATCTGTCATTTCCGCAAAGCCGTTGACTTCCTTGTTCAGTTTCGCCCGAAGTTCTGCAAGCTGCCGCTGCGCCTTTTCGCGTACACTCATGCGGTCTACATTGTGCTCGTGCAGCAGGTAGGTGTAAAACTCATCGGTCAAGCCAGCCTTTTTCGCCGGTTCAAATACCTGCATGAGGTTCTTATCGCCGATCTTCTTGCCGTTAAGGTCATACTGCCCAGCGCCGCCAATGGAATACTGCGCCGCCGCAGATGCCTGCCCGACATTGTTCGCTGCATACATGATTCTGCTGTCGCCGACTTCGTTCCCGAATCGCTCCAGTTCATCCTTGGTATTGATCCACTGGCGCTTAAAGGTGCGCCAGTCTTTGGCGGCTTTCGCCTTAAAGGTTTCCTTGTCCTTCTTCGGCATTTCGGTCAGAACCTTGGCAACATCTTCCGTAGTGGTGGATTTCTGTTCCGCCGTCCTCAATCGGGCTTTGCTCTTTGTCCGATCCTCCCGCACCACTCGGTCAATGCGGTCCTGCGTCCTCCGCCGGTTGAATTCGTCCTTTGCTTCGGTCAGTTTTTCGTTATACTTTTCCTGTGCCTGCTGGTTGTTAGCCCGCAGGTCAGCGCGGTACTGTTTGGAAAGGGAATCGTACTTCTGCATGAACTCGGCACGAGCCTTTGCCGCTTTCTCCCGTTCCTTGGCTGCCGCCATATCGGCAAGCAGTTTGGTTTCAGCTTCACGCCAGCGGTCATTTGCAGCCGTTTCCTTTTCGGCTCTCCGCCGCTCCGCTTCCACCGCAGCGCTTACCGCTTTTTCTGTTGCCGCGTCAGCCTTCGCTTTTGCTTTGTCTGCTTCGGTCACAAGGTTCTTTTGGTTCCAAAGCATTTCCACCAGCTGGTTGGAAACGCTATCAGCGAACTCTTGGCTGTCCACCATATCAGCAAGCATAACTGGACCGGAACGCATCGCATAATCTGCCGCTTCAACAGTATTCGCGAATGTTTCCCACTCGGTCGCTGCGTCCCGGAAGATACCGGGGAATTCGCTCTGCAGCTCGGGATAGGCAACATCGAATGCCACTCCCTCACCAGCCTTGGCATTCTCTCGTGTCTTAATTCGAATAATGTTCCCATACTTCTTTCGGAAGTTTGTAAGGGAGCCGTACTTGCGCACAATATCCCCGCGCAGCTGCTCGCCAATCACAAAGGTTCTTTGGGAAAGACTCTTGCGGATATCTGCTTTTTCTGTTTTTAGAGGATCGGCAACGGTCGCTTCTTTGAGGATAGCATCTGCTGCCTTTTTGGCGGCCGCGTCAATGTCCGTTTTCTCCCACCGGTATACACTATTGAATGCGTCCTCAATCTCTGCGGTCAGGGTCTTGATGGTCTCCTCGTTTGTGATGCCATTCTTCCGCAGGAACCGTCCAATGTCCTTTTTGGCTTTGATAGGGTCTATGGTCGGCTTCTCCGTCACCTTGGTTTGCAGCTCTGCATACTCTGCGCGATTGCGCATCTCAAGAAGCTGTTTCCGCAAATCCTTTACCTGTGCCTGCGCAGCCTTTAACTCGTCATCGGCTTTCTGCGTAGCTTCAGATACCGCTTTGTCAATGTCGGCCATGTACTGGGCATCTTCCATGAGGGAGTAGCGGATGTCTTTGCTTTCTGTCGGGGAGGTGTTGTCTACCAGTTTGATCTGTTCCGGGTAGAACGCAATGTATTCCTCGTCGCCATTGTTTACACCATCATACCCAAGGCTTTGCAAATATTCTTGTGCTTTTACACCTGCGTTGTTCTCGCCCTTGAACATATTGAGAGCCTTGTATCCTAATGCTTCGCTTGCCGGGTTTGTAATGTTCAGGTAGTAGGCAGAAACATTCTTCCCATAGCCTTGTGCATCTAACTCCCAAGGGCTGAAGAACATTCCCTGAATATCCATGTTTGCTCTGCCTTTGGAAGCGTCAAAAACGGTAAAGTCGGCATCCGTTCCGTGATACACTACAAGCAGGTTTCCGTCCTCGTCCCTCACCTTACTGCCCTTAAAATACTCCCGCTGCTCGGCAGAAAGCTCCCTGCCGGTACTGTCCATTGCCGGGATATCCATAAGGGAATGTTTCCCGCTTGCATCTTCTGCGCTATTCTGCATAGAATAGTTATTGACAGCGGCATCGGATTGTGGTACCATGTCAGCAGAAAAGCTGTTGCTCCCCATTTCAGAGGCAGTAATCGGTTCGGAAGAGCCGAGGGTCTGAGGCCTTTGGGAGACAACAGCTTTTTTGGTTGCGTTGTCAACCAAATACAGCGTATAGTAAAGGCCATCAGAATTGCCATATGCTCTTTTTACATCGGCAACAAGATCATACACTTTTCCATCGATCTGAACCGTTTTTACATAGTAATCAAAGTAATCCGCATTTTTATGGTTCTTCGTGTCCCTGCTACTGCGGTCGTATTCTGCGTTCTCCAGCAGGTCAAATACATCGCCCTCGGCCAGAGAGTTGCGCAGCGCTTTTGCGCCATTGGCCGTTGACCTCCGGTCACCATATATCGGTTTCCCAGCTTCCTGAATGTCGGGTCTTACATAAACGACATGACCGTTTCTTTCCAGCCGGGCCGTTCTCCCTCTGTACTGGTTTTTGATAAGGGCGAGATACTGCTTTTTCTTTTGAGATTCCGAAAGCTGCTGTGTTGTAAGGCTTGTTTCGTATATCTCCATCCCGTTAGGAGCAACATCGATCAGAGAAAACGATTCCGACCCATTCACGCCGGTTTCTGCTTTACCCTCCATCCCATCAAGCAAAGCCTTCTGCGCTTCGGACAGCCTGTTGTAGGCTTCCTGTGCAGAGGGCTTTCCTTTTAGCTTTTTGAGGATACGGTTCAAGAAACCTTTAATGCCGGTGGCGGCTTCCGTATTTCTTGCGCCGATGTACTCCAGCATATCCCGGCTGCCCAAAAGATCACCGCTGATATCGGCAGCGACTTCCTCCGCAGCTGCATTCGGGTCAAGCTCAATTCCATTGCGCTCGTACAGTTCGGTTTTGGCATTCATCATGCCCTTTACCATATCGGCATAGTCGGGGTTCTCTACCAGCGTATCAATCAGCCCGGAATACTTGCTATCAGCTACAAGGTCGTGAAACATCTCATGCCCGAAAGTAACCATCAGCGGATCGCGGGAATTGATGTTGACATAAATGGTGCCATCCGGTGCGCGATAGCCATTGGTCAGTCGGTACTGCCCATTGACCTGCACCGCACCCTCAAACCACACGATAGTCTTGCCAAGGTATTTCGCTGCATTGTTCACCTCGGCAACAGCTTTCTTTTTACTGCCGGGAATTTCAGCTTTCTTATAGCCGATCTCGGTATTGCCGCGCACATCCGTATTGGTGATCTCCTTGATATGACGCTTTCCGTCCACATCGGTGATGGTGTTTTGCTCAACGGAAAGCCATCTTTCATCGGATTCCCGCTGCATCTGCTCCGCCTGCGCCTGCATATCGGCATCGAACTGGGCGGCAGCCTGTTCTCCTGCAGCAGCGACACGCTGGGCATATTCCGCCTGGGAGATCGCCTGTTTACCGGACTTCGCAATGTTCTGCGTAGCCACTTCGATAGCGGCAATATCCTGTGCTGTGTTTCCGCTGAACTGTACGCCGGTCAGCTGGGAGAATGCCTGTCTTGCGGCAGGGTCGTTATTGATGCGAGCAGCTACGCCTTGGTTAGCTGCTACACCGGCAAGGGCGCTGTTGTAGGCTTTCTCTCCTGCGTTGGCAGGATTATCAACTGTGGGCGCAAAAGCCTGCCCTACGCTGTCCTCGGCTGTTTTAATGGATTGTGTGCGCTGGGCATCTGTAATAGCTGTTGCTACGGCTTGCGGAGTAGCTTCCACATCCAGCTTTTGGGCTGCCTGCGCCAGCGCATCCGCTTTGGAGACCATCGCCTTGATCTCATTGATGGAGACCTGGGTAATATCGTTCTGGATTTTGGAAAGGCCGCTCTCGGCATCATAGGTGAGGTTTGCTTCATACAGTCTGCCCACCATTTGGTTGCTGGGGTTCTTTTGCACCTCCGCCGCATAAATGGCAGGTGCGGTGCCTGCGCCTTTCTCCATACCCTCCTGCACCTGCTGCGCTACGGCAGCAGGGGAAGCATTCAGTGCCTTGCCTACACGGCTATAGGTGACGGAACGCATCGCAGCGTTGCCGCCGCCCAATACACCGCCTGCGAGAGCGCCAAGGAGCATATCATAGCCGAAGTTGTCCATCTCGTCACTGTCGCCGGTGAGGGCCTTTTCAATGGCGTAGTTGATAACATCCTCTGCGCCCTCCTCAATGCCTTCGGAGAGAGCGTCCCGCAGCCACTTGCCACCCACGGAATTGGCGAGGTTATACAGGCCGGGGGATTCCGCCATTAGTTTCTTGGCCACGGCCTGCCCGGCGGCAGACTTGCCCAGCGAGCCATACAAACCGCCAAACTGTTCGGTAAGCATGGAAGCGCCACCGGCAGCGGAGCCGAGTACGAATGCTGTATCCGTATTCCCGTACTTCTCATAGGCATCTGCATATTTATTGCCCGCAACGGATGCAGCCATCACGGGCAAACCGGAGCCGGGGAGGACCGCGTTTGCAACAAGGGACGGCACCATGTTCGAGATCGTATTAACCAGCTGCAGCGCTCCGCCCTCAACAGCACCAACGCTGGCTACATTCTTCTCGTGGCGCAGTTCTGCCTGTGTCTTATAGTCTGTGATGGGGATTTCTCTCTTATCGGCAAGCCCGGCCCGCTTTACGGCTTCGGTACCGCTTACGCCGCTTTCCATCAGCCGCTTGGCTTCCCATGCCTGCGCTTCCGGATTACCGGAAAGATACGAAGATGCTGCAGCGGCATACTGCCTCATGCTTTGGAATGCATTCTGCACGCCAGAAAGGACAGCATCGCCTGCCTTGAATTTATTCTCGTCTGGGTTGTAGCCCTCTACCGCTTCCGCATTTCGCTGGTTCTTCCACTGGGTATAGGCGTTCTCGTACTCAATGGCAGCCTTGTTGGAAATCTTCTGCTGCTCCTTGGCCTGCTGCGGCATATTCCCAGCTCGCATATAGGCCACGGCCTTAATTGCCGCGTCGTCCCTCTGTTTCTTAATCGCATCCAGCTGCTCCTTCATGGCATCGCTCTGCTTACGAGAAGAAGCCCCAGCAGGCGCAGCCTGGGTAGGCTGCGTGCTGGGGGAAGAGGGATTATATTGGGTAGCTTTCTTCACAGATTGAACAAGAGAGTCAATGCCGCTCCGCTGGTAGTTCTGCTCAAGCTCCGCGGCAGGCGATGCACCGAAAGATTTTTGATAGTTTTGTTCCAGCGTTTTTCTATCCATTTTTCCTCCTGTCATTCAAGTCCGAGAAGTCTTGCCGCCATTGAATCAGAATAACCGGCCCGGCGCAACATGTTGTAGGAGTCCTGCAAGGCGGCATTGTAATTTGGGTTGTCCTTTTTGGTGGTTTTTGTCTTTGCCTTCGGGGCCTTTGCCAGCCCGGCGGAATAGCTTGCCTGCGCATTCAGCTTTCCGCTCTGCGGCTCACGGTTCGCCTGAATCATGTCAAGGTATGCCTGATTCACCGCATCGGAATAGGCGTTATCCGCATCGGCAAGGCTGCTGTTATAGCGGTTGTTCAGCCGGACATAGGAGCTTTCCGCAAGGCCGCCATTGATGCCCTCACGGGCCAGCTGCCCGGGGAGGTTCTTTAGCGCCATCTCTTTGGCAATGTACGCCCTGCGTGCATTGTCCTCCCGCTGCTGGGCCGCCTGTTTCTGCTGGGCCTCATACATCTGCTGGTTGTAGGCAAGCAGCTGGTCATAGGCAGCGGTCTGCGCATCCAGCTGCGCTTTCAGGCTCTCAAGGTATGCGTCCCGCTCGGAGGTGTCCGTCACGGTGGAGGAAATTTTCGGGGAAACTCCTGCCAGGTTAGCCTTTGCCGAAGCAAGAGCTCCGCCCTTTATCGCTGCATCTACAGCGCCCCAGCCGGGCTTATTTACTTCGGAGCCTGCTGCTGCGCCTGCCCTCGCAACATCGTAACCTATCGGCTTGACTGTGCGGTTGCTGCCGCCATCGTTTACAAGGGTTGTGTTCTTTCTCAGTGCCAAAATTACCCCTCCTTGTCATATGCCGCTGTGTCGTACTGCTCCACAGCGGCTAAAATTCTCCCACGCAGCGCCTGCGCGCTGGCGTGTTCGGTTCTGTATTTTTCTTTGATATCTTCCAGCTCGGCGACCAGCTTATCATAATCTGTCTGCGGTTTTTCTTCCTCTTTGTAGGTAACGCCGAACCAGTCGCATACACCTTTGCAGAGTGCCTCGGCAATGCGCTTTTTGTTTTGCACAATCCAAATAGCATCCTGCCCGTTATCATGGAATGCGATTTCGGGATAGATCGACAGCATGGGAGTTCTGCCGATCTCGTAAAACTCGTCCTTCTGATAGACCCCTCGGTGGGTGTTCCGGGGGTAAATCTCCATCAGTCTGCGGTAGACCATCTGACAGGCCCGGTCGCTGATGCCTCCGGCTCTGCCGTAGCGCAGGACAGTCGGCCCCTGCGCAGTCCCTTCTTTCAAGGTGGCCGTGCTGGCGTTGGTATGGATGGGCATATGGAGGTTGGATCTCCAAGCGATGCTTTCGGCTACTCGCTCCTGCATCGTCTTGTCTGGGGATGCGACCATCACATCAAACCCGCAGCGGGTGAGAGCCTCGGCGCAATAAGCGCCGATCTCTACACACACATCATGCTCGTACACGCCGGGGAAGCCGTAGTACGGAGCATGGGGAGCCGGTCTGCGTTCGGGGGAAAGATACACTTTAGGCATCTTTCACCACCTCCTCAAGAGGGAATTCCTCCTCTTTGACCTTTTTCACCATGCCGGTGGTGGCTGCGTCATATGTACCATTAGCAGCCAAAGCGACAATAACAGCGTTCAGCAGGCACAGCACCACGCCCTGTACCGTCAGAGCAGAGCCGTTAAAGGCTTCGGCTCCGATGAGGATGGCCACAGAGATGATGTAAGCAAGCAGCTGGGTGTTGATGTTCTTGAGGGGGGTCTGCTTCAAAAACTGGGTGATGATGGTGACCATCATGACTGCACCTGCGTAAGTACCAAGGGAAGTCCAAGTTACAAATTCGTTCATATTCAAGCTCCTTTCTTCTGCTCAAGGTTGGTTACTCTTTTATTGAGGGCGGTTGTCCGTTCCTCCAAGATGGGGATTCTCTCCGCAAAGCCGTTGTGCCGTCTTACCTCTCTTGTAAGCTCGTCCAGCTTCTCGTTGGTCACGGCTCGCTCGATATCGGCCTTGTGGTCACGCTCCATGTTGCTTTTGTTATTGGTAATGATCACAGCGGCGACCGATGCAATGCCTGTGATAATTGCTACCCAAACACTTGCATCCATATCAGTCCTCCTCACTCAGCCGCAGCAGCATATCATACTCCTGCGGGCTGATTATTTTTTCTGCTTCCTCTCGGGGTAGATGCATTTTGAATTTCTTATTGATGTTGTTTTGCTTATACCATTTGTTCGAGTAGTACACATTGGCCAGTGCTCTCGCCTTGTGCATCACACATATATTTGTACTACGCTGGTTGACGGACCCGGTTTCCTGATAGTTCCATGCCGAACACCAGCTGCATCCAGCAGCAATCGGACAATCAAAGCATTCATCTGTCGATTGCGACCTACGCGTGATACTATCGAGATATTCTTTAATCGCCTTATGTTCTGGCTGTTCGAAAATTCCATAAACTGAACCTACAATAATCGGAGGCACATCGTTACCCAACGACGATGGCATATACCGTAAGCATGGATATGCAATACCTTCAGGATCAAAGGCTAACATCGCACCAGTTCCGCCGCACCAGTTGCCATTTTCTTGAGGAGTTAATGGGCAGAAATTAGTTTCAGAAAAAAGCGACACAGTAGTGCCATCATTTTTGGTCAAAAGCTTATCCGCCATCAGCTTCATCTCATCGTACAGGATCTTGGCATACTCATATGACCATTTTACCTCGTAAACGCAATTAGCGTGTATTGTCTTCATGCCTTCCCCCATGAAGAAATCCACAATCTTGTTAAGATTATGAATATTCTCTGGAGCAATCGTTACCTTGGTTCCAAGTTCCTCGTAAAAATTAGCATTGAAATGTTTTGCCGCAGCATAGGCATCGTCGAAATTACCTCGGCCATCGTGATATACTCGACAAGCGTCGTGGATTTCTTTTGGTCCGTCTAATGTAACGGCAAAACTCAGATTATTGCGGAACTTATGCAGAAATTCCTGTACTTTTGGCTCGAAATACAACGCTCCGTTAGAAGTAATGCTTACCCGCCAAGTGTAAATCCAAGGATGGTTCAATTCGATGCAACGCTGAACAAAGTATGTGCAAATATAATCGATTATATCAACCGCCATAAGCGGTTCTCCTCCGATCATATCCAATATGATGGCTTTTGTTTTTCGATTGATGAATGTCCCCTTGTCCTCTTCCCACATACGGAAGAGAAGATCAACACCAGCCTGAGCCGTCTCTTTTGACATCATCCGATGCCCTTTATGCCCTTGATAACAATAAGTGCATGCCATCGGGCAGTCATCTGTTACTTGAAAAGTAATATCGCGGCAAAGAAACTCTTCCGGAAGCATTTTTTCGCTTTCTTCTGGATACAAAGTATAAAGGTAGTCGGCATAACTTATTTCGCTTCGCTTCATGCGTCCTCCATATTATACTCAATGGCGCACTCATCAAAGTTAAAAGAGTAGCTCATAACTGCACCATCGGGTTTAAACCGATCGCTTACTGCTCTTTTTGCCAATTCCAATTCTACGCCTTTTGCCTCGCAGCTATCAGAATACAGCTGTAGATTTTTTCCCAAGACATCTGACTGAGACATCAAATAACGCAGAACACCTAATGCCGCGTTGTACTCATACCAGAGGCGTTCCACACAGACGCTATCCTGTTCGCCGATGTTCACTTTAACCGTCATTTAAGCTCCTCCTTATAAACCAACAACATAATTATTATATGCATCCTCGGTTTTCAACACTTCATTAATCAGTGCTTTAAGGTCCTCAATTCTGGCAGAATCATATGCATAAATACCCATCAGTTGTCTCTTTAAGTCCTCCATTAGGAACCATTCCATTGTGTTTTCCACACAATCTTTATGTGCATCAAGAACTTTACGGCAATAGGATATTACTTTATCGATGCCCTCAGCATTACGCTTGCGATCAAAGATAAAGAAACCTACAACCGCAGATTTTGTGCGTTCGTCATATTTGCTCCCAGTGGCTTCCTCTACTTTCTTGATAAGAGAATTAGCATAAGCCTGCAGTTCGGCTTCTGTACATTCTACCACCGGCTGCATCGGTTGAGCACACATAATATAATAGGGCTCTTTGCCTTTCGAGCTCTTACTTTCTTCGAGTGCGTTTTTTATCTCGTCAATAGAGATTTCTTTCATTTCTGCAATCCTTGTCACGATGATCGCTTGATTTACTCCAAACATATGAATACCCTCCGTTTATTCTTTGTTTTAGGTTGACATCCGAGCTTGCGTTCCGCAGCCACCTCTACAGCCAGCTTGGCAGTTGTTTGCGCACTGCGCTACACAGCTTCCAGTACACTTCCCTTTACATCCCCCTGAACAATCCATTCTGCATGCCGCTGTGCAATTACTCGTGCACCCATCTCTCCAGCAAGCTCCTCCGCACGAAGTGCTACAACCTCCAGAGCAGGACCCTTGACAGTCGCCAACGCAAGATCCAGTACATCCGCTGCAATCATAAGAGCAAGAGCCTCCACAACCAGAACAGGCGTTATAACAACCGGAACTACAAAGTCCACTGCAACCAGAAGCACAATCGGTTCCGCTTCCTCTCAAAGGATATGCTTCATGAGCCTGCAATTTAGCCTCAAATGTTTCCATTTCAGGCACCGCATCGCCAGTGCTTTTTTCCGTATATCCACTTGGAGTTATTGCGTTGACCGGAATAATAAGCTTATTGGCATGCTCAGGTTTAATAACTCCTCCTGAAGTAGGGTTTTCAGCGTAATCGTAAGCGGTTCCAGCATACGATGTCAAAGATCCGCTATAGCGTCTACGATTCATTTCAGCCTTTACTCTTGCTTTCAAGCTTACGAAATCAGATGCAAGGATTCGATTTTGCGAATTTAGAGCCAATATGTTTCACCCCCTTAACTGAATGCCGCGCCAACAGCTACCCATGCAGTGCCGTTGTGGTATTTAATAATACCGCCGTTTGCGGTATCGATCCACAGCAGTTTGGTATCCGGTGCCGTAGCGGAAGCTACAAAGCCACCGCCGCCGGATGGCGCATAGATGGCATTGCCGGAGATACTGCCCCCACCGTTGATGATCTCTGTTATCATCACCTGTACCGCCATGTCCGCATTGGGCTTTTCGCCCATTGCCTTGGCAGTAAGGGTACCGTTGTTGTTCTCAATCCAAAGGGCAGATGTACCGCTGTCGAGGATAACGCCAAGGACGATTGCATCCATCTGGATATCCACCTTGCTGTTTACGGCAATGCCGGAAAGGGTTATGGTCTGCGCATAGGGGCTTGCAGCTCCTGTCCACCCGGCAGCGGTCAGGGTAACGCTCGCTTTCTTTACCTTGCAGGCGTTAATCGCTGTCTGCTGTGCAGTGGAAACAGGCTTATTGACATCACTGGTGTTATCCACATTTCCAAGCCCTACCTGTGCCTTTGTCACGCCATGGGGGTTGGCCTTGTCCTCCACATGGGTGTATGGGGCCTGCTTCACATTTTCCACATTGATAAGGCCAACCTGTTCTTTCGTTACCTCATGGGGGTTTGCCTTGCTTGCAATGTGCTCTGGGATATCGGCCAGCGCCGCGTTAAATGCGGTTTCCGTCCCGGTGTATCCTGCTTCTACGGCGGTCCGGTAGGCGGATTTGCCATCGGCACCGGCTACGCCTGCGGGGCCTTGCGGGCCTTCGGGGCCTACTGCGCCCTGCTCACCCTGAATGCCCTGTACGCCTTGAGGGCCTTGAGGGCCTGTTGCACCTGCAGGGCCGGTAGCGCCAGTCTCCCCCTGTGGGCCTGTTGCGCCGGTATCGCCCTTTTCGCCTTTGTCACCTTTAGGGAGTACAAAATCGAACACCGCTGCGGATGCGGTTCCGCTGTTCGTTACGGAAGCGGCTGCGCCAGAAGAAACAGTACCGACCGTGATGGTAGCAGCTGCGCCGTCTGCGCCCTTTTCGCCAGGTGCGCCCTTTGGGCCTGTTGCACCTGTCGCACCAGTAGCGCCTGTGGGGCCTTGCTCGCCAGTGTCCCCTTTGTCGCCTTTCTCACCCTGCGGGCCTTGTTCCCCCGCAGCGCCAGTAGCACCGGTAGCGCCAGCTGGGCCTTGCTCGCCTTGTGGTCCCTGTACGCCTTGCGGGCCTTGCGGTCCGATGGGGCCTTGCAAAGCGCCAACGCTTACCCAGTCATTGGCCGTCTCGCTCCAGATGTAGCACTCGCCGTCCTCCTGCACATAGTACATCTTGTTGTTCCCGGCGGGGATCGCGTTTCTCAGCGCTGCCAGTGTAGGATAGCTGTCCTCGATATACAGGCTGGTTCCATCTTTACCGGCAGGGCCTGTCGGGCCTTGCGGTCCCATAGGCCCCTGCGCACCAGTAGCGCCGGTAGCGCCTGTTGCGCCAGTATCACCTTTGTCTCCCTTTTCGCCCTTTAAGCCACGAGGGCCAGCAGGGCCTTCTGCACCTGTCGCACCTGTCGCCCCGGTTGCGCCTGTGGCTCCGGTATCGCCCTGTTCACCCTTGGGGCCTGCGGGACCAGCCGGGCCTTGAGCGCCTGTTGCGCCTGTTGCACCACGGGCACCGGTTGCACCGGTATCACCCTTGGGGCCAGTATCGCCTTTATCACCTTTGGGGCCAGTTGCGCCTGTGGCACCGGTAGCACCGGCAGGACCCTGTTCGCCTGTTTCGCCCTTAGGGCCCTGGATGCCCTGTACGCCCTGTAAGCCTTGCGGGCCTCTCGTACCCTGTGCGCCCTGCTCGCCCTGTACGCCCTGCGGGCCCTGCGGGCCTCTCACACTGACGGCCTGCGGGGCAATGGCGGTATCCTGAATGGTGAAGGACATAACGCCGCTGGCATCTACATAGGGAACAATAACGGGGCCTGTCAGGCCTTGGTCACCCTTCGGCCCCTGCTCGCCTGTGTCGCCTTTCTCGCCCTGCGGGCCGGTATCGCCTTTCAGGCCGGTAACAATGGTTTCGGAACCATCATCGGTTACTGTGCCATTGGCGAATTTCAGACGGCTGCGCTGCGGCGCTACTGTGCCATCCGGCGCTATGATGATGTGGCCGGAAGACCCGGTGGCTTCCCATGTCTCTCCGTCATTGCTGGTTTCCAGCACCTTGTCGCTGTTAAGCCGGATGTATTTCACATTGCCAGTCAGGATCCGCTTTCCCAGCTCCTCCTGTACGGTCGATGCTGCGCCGCTGATGTCCTCTGCGCCCATGCTGGCGGCAGCGGTCAGGGCGTTCAGGGCATCAACAAGGCTGTTATACGCAGGAATGACGACCTCACGCACCACAGCCTCTACGGAGAATTGCATTTCACTGACGGAAAGGTTCGGGGTGGTGTCCTGCCCAATTACCCCAACCCTGTTGCCGTCACTATCGGTAAATACTGCATCCGGGGTATAGGGATTGCCGTCGGATGCTTTGATCTTTTCAAACATAGCTTACCCCCTGTACTTTCTCGTTTCTCGGTACTCTACTGCGATGTTCTCGATGCCGAAAGGCTCCGCATTGCCATTGGAGAAGCGGAACCGCACTTTATCAAGGTTGCGCATATCCAGCTTTCGGCCCAGCACCTTCGGAGTTGCATCGGTGCTCCATGTCCATTTCGACCAGTCTATATCCTCCCATGAGAAGAAGCGAGCAGTTCTCGCATCGGTCAGAATGGAGATCCATTTGCCGCTGCACATCGCATAGGCGTTTACACTGGTGCGCACAAAAGCGGACAGCCTGCAGGCCATGTACCGGAAGTGTTTGCTGGAGTAAAAGGTCTTGCCATCGATATCTGGGGTTTCCCACTGGCACCCTACTGGTGTGTATGTCTCCCCGTCCATCGTGTCGTTGTAGGAGTTGGGAGCGGTCTCATCGGTATTGAATTTGCATACTTTGCCATCCGCCGTACCAAAGAACAGTTCGCCGTTATCGTCCCAGATCACCCTTGCGGGTATTCCGGTCAGATAAAAGCACTCGTACTGGTAGTTGGAATACGGCTCCCCATCCTCGTAGTGCTTTTGCAGCAGGTCAAGCACATACACGCCAGCACCGGCCGCAATGAAATAAAAGTCCTTGTGGATGCAGGCATAGGCATCTGCGATATTGCTTTCCGAAAGCAGCTTCGGATTGATATAAAAGCTGCGGCTCTGCACATAGCGCTCGCCGGTCACATCGGATGCGGTCAATGCAAATATGCCGGTGGAGGAAAGGAACAGCGGCTCGTTATCGGTCGGCACAAAGCTGTGCGGAGCGATTGCACCGTGTCCGGTGATTACATTTCCGGTCTTAAATGCAAAGGTCTCCACGTTGTTGCCGAGATCATCGGTCTCAGTTACCGTGGAGCCGGTGCGAACATACACCGCGCCGGTGGTTCCGCTCTTGTGGGCCGCTATCCTGTCGCCCACGATGGAATAACCTACGATGCGCTCGCTGTCCTCGCCCAGTATCGAATAGGATAGATCGGAAAAATAGGAAAAATCATTCTGCGCCGACCAAAAATCCCTGTTCTTAAAGTTCGGATCGCCGGTCACAAATAGCCGGGTGCCCGTCTCGCCATACACAATACAGGTATCGCAGTTCGTAATGCGGCTGCGGCTCTCGCTCCTGTCCTTGGATGCAGTGATATATACATTGTCCGCGCCCTCCAAAGGGGATTTACCCGGAGCGGCTACGAATGTAACGGTACCGCTGGTGCGGTTTACAGTAAAGTCTGTTGTCTCCACCTTGTCTACAAAGGATCCGTCAGCTTGCAATACCTTTGCCGTTACAGGTGTTGTATCCAAATTTTCAAGGGAAAGTTGGAATACTGTTGCTGCTGCGGTCTTATCTCCTACATAGAAAGATTCCGTCCACTTATCCGACATGAGGTTGATATCCTCATAAGTTGTTCCGCCGGTACCATCCGGATTTTTATTGATAACGATGCGCGGCACATAGGCGCTGTCCGATACATTAGCCACGGTAAAGGTGTCGGCACTGTTCGTTACCTTGTAGTAGTGTGCTCCATCCAGCAGGTACAGCGCTTTATCGAAGTTCTTGCCAACCGAAAAGGCATCGTTCATGGCGGAAGAGATCAGCGTATCTCCTGCATACAGTTTCGTGCCCGCATGGATAATATCTGTCCCATCCAGAGAGAACCGGCCATTGATACGGCCATCGTATACCGCCGTTTTGGCAAAGCCAAGGCGCTTTCTCACGCGGCCGGGGGAGGAACGGATCATGTTCTCGCAGTTGGGGCTTCTTCTTGGGTCGATATTGGTTGCGCCGCTGGAAAAGTCGCAGCCATAAAAGTCGTTAATGACCATGGCATTGGTCTTTACCACATCAGCGCTGGGGAGTTTTGCCGGGGAATATCTCATTTGCTCCCCTCCTTACATCATGAATACGGTTTCAATTACTTGGTGTTTCTCTGTGTCCTCGTCCGTCATAGCGCCCACCATCTCTGCAAAGCGTCCGGTGAGGAACTGATTCAGCGCCAGTGTCTCATCAATGCCGCTTGTGGCATCAATGGCCAGCCGAAGCGGAATCAGCGGAACCGCCTTTGGCTCCACCTCTATCTCGGTCGCACCGGAAGCACCTGCAAGGGTGGCGTGCCGGTGCTTATACTGGATATCGAACTGCCCGCTGTAATGGTACGGGATCGCAATATGGTATTCATCCAGCCGCCGGTAGTCGGAAAAGTCGCGGAAGGCCACGCCGTCACCGGAGAAAAGGATTTTCACCATGCCGTTCATCTGCTGGGGCAGCTCATACGGTACCCATGCTATGTGCTCCGGGATTTCTACAAGCGGGAATGCATAAAACGCAGCGTTTCTTACCTGGAATGGGTACTGCGATTCCAACTTGATACTGCCGTTAAAGCTGCCGGAAAGCCGCTGGAACTCAGGCGCGGTAATCTGCCGCCGGGCCCCATCGATAGTCGCTGTTAGAACACCGCAAATTTCAAGCGTGTAGGCTTTTGCATCACTGTTGGTAAACTCGTAGGTATCACCGGGATAAACCGTCTTAGCTTCAAAATGGGAGCCCTCCATGCACCGAGGCATGTTCTGAACGATGCTGATGGATTCGATCAGCGGGAACTGCGATTCCACCATTGCAACAGCACCGTCCAGCAGGTGCTCCATTCTGTCCTTGTAGTCGGCTATAAATCCGTTGCTTGCGGCAGCGCCGTTTACGGTGGCTTCATCTATCCACCGCAGCGCACCGTTGATAGCATCGTTCTTGTTCATTCAATCACCCCATGTACCCTGCTTCTTCAAGGATGCGGGCGACTTCTTCGGGTACTTCCACCCATTCGCCGCGCTTGATCTGATAGGTATAGCCGTTGATGCACACAGGCACTACGACATCTTCCTTGTTCAGCTTGTCATTCGGCAGACGGATGCGCACCTTCTTGCCCTTGGCGAGTTCCTCGCCGGTCGCTTTTTCTACGATCTCTCCGACCATGTCGGGATTGTCAGCCTTTTTTATGTTAGCCATATTAAATCCTTTCTGTAAAAGAAGGGAGGGGCGTTACCCCCTCCCTTGTATTTGATTAGGCAGAAGCCATGGACTGGATGCAGACCATTGCCAGCTCCTGCAGGCGAACAGTAACCGCCATCGCTTTCCAGCCGACACTCGCGCGCTGGTTCAGGGGATCCTCGGTACCGGCGGAGCCAGTGGGCTTGATGATGATTTCGGGCTTGGAGGAGCCGTTCACATCGACCACGCCGTAAGCGTCCTTGCCTACGATAAGGGTCTTATGCAGGGTACCCGCAGTAGCGGTCGTTGCATCGGTGGGGCACATGGTGGTCAAAATAAAACGAACACCATGGATACGGCCGATCTCGCCCTTCATGATGTTCTCTGCGCCGTTGTACTTGGAGATATCCTGCCACAGGCTGTCGTTCTGCAGGTCGTATGCTACATTGGGATCGCAGAAGCCGATATAATAGCCGCCCTCCAGGGGCTCGGCGTTGTTGTTGCGCAGGGTGCGCACCGCTTTCTTGATCTCCTCGCTGTTTACCACCTTACCGGCGGCAATAGTGGCAGCGGAAGCAGCGCCGCCAGCAAACTGCTGGGAAGTACCCTTGAAGATAACATCCGCGCAGCGGGTCTCCAGGGTCTTGGCGGCGTTTTCGCCCATCAGCGCAGCGGACTCCGTCAGGACGGGGTCGATGCCGACCATGCTGATCTTGTCAGACAGGCGGACCCAGTTGCCCTCCTGCGCCACGGTAGCGGTCACAGCGGTGATGGACAGGTTGTCGCCGTCAGGGGTCACGCCCTCGGTCAGGGATGCCGCAGGGACATCAAGGGAGTTGAAGCGGCGGAAGTTGATGGTGTCACCCTCGTTCTTCGGCATGGGGCGCTTCTGGCCGTACTTGAGGAAGGTCAGGTTGGGCAGCAGCCGGGACAGCAGGGTGCGGTCGTAAAAGGTTTTCTGTTCAGCGGTAAGATTACCGTAAGTCTGGGTAGTAGTTGCCATAGTTTTATACACTCCTTAATTTTTTAATTCCCCCCGGAGTGCAGCTTGATACAGCTTTTCAAAGTCTTTGTCCGACATCTTCATGTAGTCGGCTTCGGTTTCGGGGCTTTCGCCCGTCAATGCTCCGGGAGATGCTTGTGCGTTGTTGTTGATTCTTCGCAGCGTGTCTTCCTTTGCCTTGTTTGCAGCATCGTTGGCGAGGTCAAAATAGCTGTTCGCCAAAATTGTGTTGAACGCTGCATCCACGCTGCAGGGCGTCCCCTGCTGGGTGCAGTAGTCCATCAATTCAATCACTTGGTCCTTTAGCTTTGTGAATGTCTGCCCTCTTACAGGGTCAGCCTCCAGCTCTCTCATGCGCTCATTGCTCCGCAAGCGGGTAATCTCCGCTTCCAAGGATTGATTTCGGTAAGCTGATACGGGGTCGGTTTGGCCGTCCTCGTCCAGCCGCTGCATCGCAACAAAGGCTTCGTATTCCGCCTTTGTGGTGATGGGTCTGTCATTGTCATAATGATTGGTCAGGCCCATGCTGCGGATAAAGTCGTCCACGCTCTTTTGGGATGCTTCTTTGATTCTCCGTGACACACGCTGTGTCTCGGTCGGTTCTTCCTGCACCGCAGGTTCTTCCTGCTCGACAGGTTCGGTTTCCTCTACTGCGGGAGAGGAGTCGATATCTTCTTCGATATCTTCATTAGCAGCAGTCATGATTTCTTCGTCCATAATTTCCTTTCTGTGGCGAGGTTCGGTTTGTTCCGTTTAGCAGCCACTTAAAAATTGGTTATCCCTCCAAGGGGTTGGTCACATAGGTCGGTGTCCTGTTGGTGCATTTGGGGTTCTTGCACTCCAGCTGCAGCTTGATAAACGCTTTTGTCTCTGTGGTTGGAGAGGTATCCCCGGTGAATGTAAGGTATTTGCCTGTGATCCGCATCTCTGCCTTACAGTTTGGGCACAGCATTGTTGCCACCTCCTGTGAACTTGTCCATGACGGTCGGGGCCTTCGGCACATCCGGCAGCGGAACTCCGCCAATGCCGGAAACGCTCTGCACGCCGTTCACTTCTTCCTCCGGAACGCCAGGCATGCCCACCGCTTGCGGCTGGGTTTCCCGCATTCGCTTGAACTTCTCCTTAAACGGGGCAACATTCGGATCAGACAATTCGATGTACTGGTCAATGGAAATATCTCCTCGGTCAAGCATCTTGTCCAAGGTCGCCTGTGCCAGCACCGCAGAATACTCGGACGAAGCGCCTACATCCACCTGCAGGTCAAAGTCGTACATGGCGTAGTCCGTACCCGTAAATGCTCTGCCGGATACCTCGTCCCCCATCTCAATGACGATCTCCCGCTTGTCGGAGCAGTAGGTCTTAAAAAACTCCATCCAAATGCGACCGATCTCCTTAACTGCGTGCCAGTATCTGCGCTGGATCTCGTTGACCGGGGTCTGCGCTTGGTTTTGCAATGCGATGATTGCCGATGCTGCCATGTTTGCACCCAAGGACTCGCCGGTCGTTACCTCTGTCGTTCCTGTCACTACGCGGGTCAGGTCGATCATGTCGTTGCTGACCTGCGTAGCAGCAGACGAAAACGCCGGAGGCTGCAGGTACGATATCCCACCGTTGGAGTAGTCTGTGACGATTTCCCCCGGCTCGTTTGTCAGCGGCTGTCTGATAGCACCCGGCTTTGCCACGATCTTCGGGAAGCCCATCTGCTGGATGGCCAGCGCCTGCATCCCGTACATAAAGTTGATGAGCTTTTGGTTGGGGATAAGCCCCTCGATTTCGCCGATGCCGTAGAAACAGGCTTTACGCAGCTTCCAGTTGAGCGCCGCCACAGGGTACAGCTTGATGCGGACGGGGCTGCCCTGCGGGGTAAGCGGTACTGCTTTGCATATCTCAACGCTGCGGGTCGCTTTGTCAAATACGACCTCACCGTTCTTTCGGTAATACTTGGTCAGCACCGTGACCTTTTCGTTTTCCTTGCCGTCCAGCTCGATTCTCTCGGCCTGATAGGTGCTTGCATCCTCAAATTCATCGGGACAGATGTTTGCCACCTTTTCCGCAGGCAATCCCCTGTCCTTGGCCATCTTGCGTACAGCGCCCAATTTGAGACGCTGGGCGATGATGAGATAGTCCTGCTTCTGCACATCCCGGAGCTGCGGGTTGGCTACAAAAAAATTGAGAGCATCCACGGTTTCCCCACGAAGCTCCCCTACATATTTGTCGCCTATTACGCTGGTGTCCCAGTAAAAGTGCCATATGCCTGTGCCGTTGGTCGCTGCATCGTCACACGCCTCGTTGCACAGTTTGTCCATGTCGGCTCTGTCCCAGATCGTCCGTGCGTACTCGGTGCAGTTCTCGGCGGCGTCCTGATGCATCTGGTCAAGGGTTTCGTCACCGCTGGCGCTGCCCTGTCTGTAGACGATGCTGACAGGCTGGTCAAGCACGCTGGAGCGCTTGCTGCGGACGATCATGTCCACGATGTTGAGGACGGGTCTCGGCAGGTTTTTGGTGCGCTCTGTCGCTTGTGGCCACTGGTCTCCCTCCTTAAATCGCACAAAGGTCGGGAATTTGGTGCTAAAGCCCATCTTGTTGTGGTACGCTACACCCTCTCGGTATAGCGTCCACAGGGTTACATCACTCATATCAATCCTCCGGGCCGTTAAGCCACTCGTTGAATATCTTTGTTGCATATTGCTCCTGCGCCGTCTGGTCGTCCCCTAACGCCCACAGGATCAGGCGTTTGAGCCATCGTCTTACCATACCTGATACCCTCCTTGTTCTTCTGGCTGCCGCAGCTCCGGCGGCAGCTTGTACTTTGTAACCGGCGGCTGTCCCGCATACGGTCTCCCGCTGCAAAAATACCTGATGGCATCAGGTGCATGGGTCAGCTCGTGCGGCTCTGTTGCTACATCGTTAGGCTTGTGGTCATCGTACTGGACCATCGGCAAACAGCGGATGACCTGCTTACAGTTGCGGAAAAACCGCAGCCCTGCGATCCTCGTCTTGTCGCCGGTTATGATATCTCTGCTGTCCCTCGGCTTGAGCCACTCATGCACATCCTGCCATCCGTTGATGCGGTCGTTGTCCACCTTGACCAGCGGGATGTCCTGCTCCATAAAAATGTCCGCCACGCTGCGGCCTGTGTCATTACGCCTGTTCCACAGGTCGGGCGGCGCAAGCCATTGCTCGATCTTATCGTCCCCGTTGGCCTCCTTGATCCGCATGGCGGCATCCGATGCGATCAGCCCTGACTCGTAAATCTCTCGGTACACATAGCCGTTGCCCTCGCCGTCAATGGCGATCCAGTATCCGGCCAACATATCCAAGCCGTAGTCCATTGCAAAGTAGCGTCTCCACCAGTCGGGTATCTCGATGGGGTCTATCACATGGATATCATCACGCCACTCTGCAAAATACTGACCTGCAAACACATTCCAGTCGCCATCCAGCCATGCTCTCCGCATATCCTCCGGTAGGGTCTCCAGCATCCGTACATAGTCTGGGTCCTTATCCACCAAAACCGTGTTGTCGTACACCTTTGCGGCTATAAACTCGTAGTCATCGGGGTTTTCCGATGCCGTGTAGTCACGGTCTACAAACAGACGCTTGACCCACGCATGGCCGACTCCGCCGGGGTTGCAGGTCAGGTACATCCTATGCGGAAAATCGTTGGCGCCACGGTTACTGGCCACAAGGCAGTTATACATATACTCCGTAAACTGCGTAGCCTCATCGATAAAAATTATGTCGTACTCCTGCCCCTGATACTGCAGCACATCGGCCTCGGCGGAGCAGTATCCAAAACGGATACGACTTCCGTTTGGGAAGATCATCGCCTTTTCCGAGTCCCGATAGGTTGCTATGTCGGGTTCCAGCACCTTTCGCAGCTCCAAAACATGGTTTTGCCACAGGTCGGCATATGTGCGGCGCAGGATCAGTATCTTGATGCCGCTATAATTAACGGCAAGCATGGTGGCCTTTGCTCGCACTACCCAGCTCTTACCGCCGCCTCTGGCGCCGCCGTAACATACCCTGCGCTTTTCCGACAGCAAAAACTGCTCCTGCTTTGGATTCGGTGTGCCTAGATTGACCGTCATTTGGCGTACTCCTTGCCATTGCCCAGCACGATCTCGATTTTGGGTATCTCGCCGCCCAGATCAATCGGCTGATTGGCCTTGCCGTATACTCTGTCTAATACGGTTTCAGCGCACTTTACTCTCGTTTCGGTTTTCTCATTTATGTTGTTGAGAGTATCCACCAGCAGCTTGACTGCCGCAGGAGTCGCCGCTTTTAGCATCGCTCTGGCGTCTTCGGGGATTTTCGGTCTGCCACTCGGATTTCCGCTTTTCCCTTTTTCAAATGGCTTGCCCCATGTCTTGCTGTTCTTTTCGCTGTTACCTGCCATCTTCGGCACCTCCTTTCAAAATTCGTCCCGCCCTGTCCCTCCCGGTGTCTACTATGCCGGGCTACCAATTATTGTTACCAAACCGTTGTTATCCGCTTAGTGCCTGTCTTGTTCCCGCACAGCAGGAGCGTCTGCGGCTGCTCATGGTCGCTCTCGCTGCTTGGCAATAGCATCTTCCGGGCTGCGTAGCCTCCGTACTGCTGCCATGCGGTACAGCTAACAACTACCAGCTGCTTGGTACGGATAACATTGTTGTTACTGTCCACCACGATCTTTTTGGGCTTACTGATGGTGCCTTTGTGGGTGTGGCCAACAATCAGAGCGTCAATGCCCTCTATGGTGTAGCCGAAGCGCTCATTGCGGTTGACCGTTGCACCGGTGTAAATGCCGCCGCCGGAGCCATGGGCAACAGCCATCGTATAGCTGGTGATAGGGATATCTCTTGTTACCCTGCGCCCAATCTCCAGTTTGAGGAATGCTATGTCCTCGGCGTAGTAGTCCTCCATGTCCAGCTTGCACATGATATCGCCCATAATGTCTTGGTCGGTGTCCTTGGCCGTCCTCGCTTCGTGGTTACCGGATACCGCGCAGAGTATCTTATCCTTGATGGGCGTTAGCATTTCCACCATCACCTTTTTCTGCTCCCGCGGGCGGATATAATCCTCAAAGGGGCTTCCCACCGCGTTCCGGGTATTGTTGTTGATGAGATCGCCGCCAAGGATGAGATAAGCATCCTCCCGCTCTACCCGGCGGCAGAATGCTTGCCAGCCCTCTTTATCATGTAGGATGCTGCCCAAATGCACATCAGATACCGGATATACCTTGATGGTGTCGCTCTGCGGGATTTTGCGGACTATTAAATCCATAGGTATCCCCTCCTTTATGGCATAAAGAAAGAGAGCGCCTTTCGGTACTCTCTGATTGCTTTTTTGTAAGGCAGACTATTGCGAACTTGCGGTCTGCCAGCGCGGCACCTTTTTTACGAAGGTCATGTATCTTCGGCCGATTGGATAACGGGGCATCGGCGACCCCGTAAAAAGGAGGTAAAACATGAAGGTGGAGCACCCGATAGGGCTTGAACCTATAACCCGCTGCTTAAAAGAAGTGAGCCGTCTGCTAGCGGCAGAACTGCTCACGGTTTTGAGAGTTAAACTCTCAGTGCTGTAACAAGGCAGCCGCTCTACCATTGAGCTACGGGAGCAGATTGCCGGGATTAGGGGCCCGGCTCCCCACCAGGAGGAATGTCAAGGGAATTTTGTGTTTTACCACACTATCAGTATACACTGTATATGCATCTTATTTCTGCCATGTTTCTGCCATCTTTACAGCTCCGTCAACCCATACCGGCAAAGGGCATATTTCATCAGCGCTTCGTCCTTATCCCGGTACACCTCTCGTTCACTCTCATTGAACTCCTGGCAAAGTCTCTGTATGTAGCCGTATTCCCGGCGGATGTAGAACAACTCAAGGATGCGCCGCTGCTTTTCCGTCAGGCAGGCCAGCCCTTTCTCAACCTGGGAGGTCTGCCACTTGACCACCGCAAGGTTTGCCGAGAGCGCATCCCGGCGGGAGATTGCGTTAATCAAATGATCTTCCCGGCCGCAGCCCCCGCCCTTTACTGGTGTAGCATCGCTGGTAGCGGACCGGATGCCGTCCATCTGCTCATTGTAGCGGCGGATTTCTTCCGGCAGGCTTTCCAGTGACCGGAGCTTATAGCTATGGCACTTCAGCTCGTCAATGCAGATGCGCTTGTAGTCAATCATGTTTCTCCCTCCTCCGGCGGTTCCTTTTCCGCCCGCCTTTTTCCGTATGCGCAGTAGAAGTTCGTCGGCACTTCGCAATCAACGCAAACGCCGTGGGAACAGCACAGATAGCTTATTTCATCGTAGCTGTATTCGCAGTCTTTGCATCTGACCACCGGCACCGCATCAACAGCTTCCTCCGCCAGCATCTTCATCCACTCACAGTCGGCAGGCTCACAGTCCATTCCCGGATACATTCTGTCGCAGATACTACAGATAATATCCACTGCAGTTTCATTTTTGATGTATGGCTTAATCATAGACAGCCTCCTTTTCATTCATCTTCGCACCGCAGTTGGGGCAGTACGGAGATTTACAAAGTGGATCAATACCCCAATCGCAATTTGAGCAGCAAAGTATGTTTGGGATTAAATATTCTTCCCATCGCCCATGCACCACCTGGGCCACATCGGCAGCAGGAATATCTGCCAGCACTCGTTTTGCATCTGCCATTGTTGCGTTTGGCTCGGTTACTTCCAAGGCGGTCAACTTGGCAATCGCCGTTCCCCTGTCAATGTATTCAGCCATTGTTAACCCTCCTATTCCAAAATCCGACCAGCTTGTCAATGTCTTTGCTTCTCGGCGACGCCATAGCACCAATCATGCACCCATCCTTATGCCGAGGATTCCCAACGAGCAAAGCAGTTTCTATATAATCGATCGTTACAGCTTCGATTTTCATTTCGCATCCGCAAAACGGGCACGATTTGAGTTCTCGTTCAGCTTCAGCCATCGTTTTCTCCTCCTTCCGGCAGCGCCACCAGCCGACCGTCCTTGTCTGCCTCGGCCAGCTCACGCAAGCGGGTGTAGCTGCAAATGCTCTCCAAATCAACAAGACGCATCAGCTTCAGCGCGATCTCGTCTGCCTTATCTTTCGGCAGAACTTCCTCCGGCTCAAGCCCCGTGTCCTCGTAGGCGGCGAGGCGGTCGCAGATTATGTCGTCAAGCAGGCAGTCCTTGATTTTGCACCCAGCACCGATGCACGGCTCCTCAAAGCAGCGCGGGTAATATGCGCGTCCTGTGTCACTTCTTCTCGTCAGTCGTTCCATTGTTCTCCTCCTCAATTTTCATAAAACAACCCCAAAAAGTTTGGCTTTTCTTCCCGCTGTGGTGTCCAAATAGAGGTTTCTCACCTATCGCGTCCCAGACATCACCAGCCGGTATCTGTGTTTCTGCCCACTTGAAAATCAGCACGCCGTCCGGTTTCAATACCCTCATACATTCGCGGAATCCATCATGCAGCATCTCTTTCCAGTTCTCTCCGAGCTGTCCGTACTTCTTCCGCATCCACGCATTTTCTCCAATGCGGCGCAAATGCGGTGGGTCAAAAACGACAAGAGAAAATGTGTTGTCCGAAAACGGAAGATCCGTAAAATCGCACTGTATGTCTGGATGCACAATGCATTTCCGTTCTGAATCATGCTTGGTGCTACTCCAAACACCGGTAAACTCCTCATCGCGCACATCGCAATAAACCGCCGCCGGGTGTTGCTTATTAAACCATATCGTCCGAGAGCCGCACGTTACGTCAAGTATCCTTTTCTCCATTGTTCTCCTCCTAACATCCAGCCCCAATGCCATAATCGGGATTATCGGCAATCTTTGCAGTTTCGTCTGCGGTCAGCGTATGGTTGCTTGCAGTGTATGTAACGGGGCCTTTGCACCTGTTCTGACACGCCAAGCACTCGCAACGGTTACAGTTACTTGTTGTATTCTGACGGAATGGACAGTGATAATTAAAACAGTCCATCACTCTACCTCCTGCATCCAAAACTCGCGACTACAGTCTACGCAATGTTTTCCGGGTTCTTTACACATGCCGTCACTGTTTCTTAGTTCTTCAGAAATATAGCGCGGACAAAGCATCAGCACCCCAGACTCATCAACGAATGACTCCGGATATTGCTCCAGAAACACGCTCTGCCGTGTCTTGCGCGGGTGTGCAGCAGACCATTCTTCGACTATAGCAATCTGAGCCGTAGCGTCCAGCGTTGATTCTTGAGCAACTGCGCAACCCCATAGCTCATCCTCGTTAGCGTTAGAAGCAGGACACCCTTTACATTTAGGGCCAAAACTCTTGCACATTCTGTTGCGTTCCTCGATAAACTTTACTGCATCCATGTTGTCACTCCTTTACCGACAAAGTGTCGTTTCTAACCGCATTTTTGTTTTCGTCCATTTCCTCGTACCGGCACACGCCCGGATGGTTTACTACGGGGCAAAAATCTGCAACTGCCGGGCAATCGCTGTTTACACAGACTTCATCTTTCAACCACTTGCACATCATCCCACCTCCAGTGCCATCAGCAAATCCTTGTAGTCCAGCAGCAGCGCCCATATCTGCTCCGCATCTCTTACAGGGCCGGTTGGGGTCTCTCTTGATTCCATAGCGATACAAGATCGAGGCCACAGAGCCGTAATCAAGATCGAGAATTAATGCAATCTCCCTGTTGGTCTTGCCCTCCCGCACCAGCTGCTCCAGGAACTCCTGGTCGTTTGAATTAGAACAGCCGATTTTGGCGTTAGGGGACGCTTTATCGTATGACATCATAACTCACACCTTTTCATGCTCGTGCATCTCTGCGCGCATTTTTATGGCTTTGGTGATAGCGTTCCAGCGCTTGATAAATTCCTCTGCGCTTTGCCCCTCAAAAGTAGGCTTCTGCCGTTTTATTTCCTTCTGCCCCATTAGGGCACCTCCTCGATTGTTATTTCCGTCCTCGGATTTTGTCTGTCATACTCTCCCCTTAACCGCAATTCCACATGGTCAAAGCTATCATCGGCGATTACTCCCCGGTGTACCAGACCGTCCATCAGCATCTTTCCGTTGTAGTTGTCGGGGTCGTGCCGATGGCGTGTTGGAAAGTAGTATGTGATGGTCACTATGGCCTTGTCCATTGGTTTGCACTTGGGGCAGTATGCAACAAACAGCTGCAGCCAGCGCTGCTTTTCCGCTCGGTAGTCCCAGGTATTTGCCCGACCAGCATATTTGTTCAGCGATGGCGGGATTTCTGGGATTATGATTTTCATGCTTCCTCCGGGAACCTTAACTTCGTTACAGCCATCGGGAATTTCTCGATCTCGCTTGCCCATCTTGCCGTTCCTTTCCCATGGATGTTTTCCCAGCACAGCGGGAAGCCTCCTATTCCGTCAAACAAACTGCCAAGTGTCGCTTTTTCCGGCAAGTGTTCGGCCATCCGGCAGAACATCCAGTACCAGAACGGAAGTGCAATAGAATTTCCAAGTGCCTTGTACCTCGGAGAATCTGCCTGTTTGTGTGTTCTTCCTTCCTCGTCTATCCACTCTCCGATATCTGTCCATCCGTCTGGAAACCCTTGTAACCGTTCGCACTCCACCGGGGTAAGCCGTCTTACCGCCATCTGCTCGTAAACAAGGTCATCATAATCTTTGCAATCTCTCGCTCGTCTCGCAGACACCGTGCTATCCTCTTGATACCTCGCAATCGCGCGTCTCCTGTACAACACCGCCTGCGGGTCGTGCATCGTGTCCAGCGTTTGCGACTTTTCCTCCGCCAATTTTGATGCTGCCGCCACTTGCCCGTTTCCAATCCCGAAAGCAAGCGGGATTTGGTTTCCGCCCGTCCCCATCCTTGCCTGCAATGATGGGCTAATTTCTCCGCATATGCGTATAACATCGCAAGCGTGTGTCATATCAAGTGCAATAACAGCGGGCCTGTCAACAGTATTCAGCGTGTAGCTTACATCCTCCTTATAGCCTTTTCCGTTACAGGTTGCATCACGGTCTACAATGTTTCCTTGCAAACAGATCACAGTTTCGCCTGGTATATAAGTGCTTGTCTTAACTGGTCCGGCAGGTCCTTCCCACGACGCTCCGCTCTCCGCAATATCCCCCGGCAAGCCTTGGCGCTCAAATAGTATTTCTCCTGCGGATTGTCCTCCAAAATCTGCGACAACCGAGATTCTACGGCGGCGTTGGGGGACTCCCCAGTATTGAGCATCATGAGTTCTCCAAGCGACAGACCACCCATCACCGTCAATGGCTCCTGCCTTTGTCCATTTCCCCTCAAATCGAGGTACAGAAACGGTCGGCTCTGCGATGTGGATAATTTCCTCCAGCACGGCTCGGAAGTCTCCCCCTCCGTTGCTGCTGAATGCACCGGGTACATTTTCCCAAACGAGAAACCGAGGTCTGACCATGTCACCTGCTCTTCCATTTCTCCTGTCACGCTCTCTCATCTCCTTTACGATTCTGACCTGTTCCATGAAAAGTCCGCTTCTTTCATCGGCAAGCCCTGCTCGCTTCCCTGCGATGGAAAGGCCCTGGCATGGGCTTCCTCCTGTAATACAGTCAACAGGTTCGATCTCCGCTCCGTTTATCTTGCAGATATCTCCCAAGTGTTTCATGCATTCTCCTCCATCATCCGCTCCGCCAGCGCCAGGTCATAGCTGGGCAGCTGCTTTACCTCTGCCATACCGGCCAGCTTTTCCCGTATATCCGCAGGCAGGGCTTGCATTTTGCGCTCGCTCTCCTGCCTTGCCCGGTAGCTGCGCATAAAGTTGGACTGCACCACGCTCTGCACTGTCCCGGTGTCCATGCTGGCCCATTCCCGCAGCTGGGAGGGGTGTCCTACCAACCGTTGCAGGTTCTCCGGCAGGGCTGCAAACTCTTTCTCGCTGTTGTAGCCGCTGTTCCGCAGGGCCTTTGCAATCAGCGCCCATGCTTCCCCCTCGGAGAGTTCCGCCGGTCTGCTGATCTCACCAATAGCGGCTATGATAGCCCCAATGTGTGGAGGGAACCCCTTGCGGTCGCTGGCAATGTGGGTCTTAACCGCCGCCGCTACAAGGTCAGCCGGGTAGTCTGCCAGCATCTCCGACCACAGGTTTACCACCGCTTCCGCATCCTGCCGCTTCATGTCCCGGTAGTACGCTGGATAAGCGGCCTTGAGGATGGACATAACAGCCAGTGTTTCAGTACGGTTCATGTTGTCCCTCCTCCTGCAGCATCTGCAAAAATACATTGTCTGTCCCACCAGCAGACTTGTCGCCTTTCAACGGGTAAACATCCTGCCAGCAGCGCTTAACGCTCTGATCGAGAATAAGTCCCTTGGTGTGGTTGTCCCCCGGTGCCAGCCGTTCCAGCTCATTCAGGATCATCTTTGCGGCCCGATCAGTGAGGGGCTTTTTGATTTTCTTGCGCATCTCACAAAAGCCGTTCCAGTTCTCCATCAAGGCTTCTGGGACATCCACACGCCCCCTTGGGGGGGTAGGGGGGGTATTATTCCCGGAGGGAATATTTTCTTTGTCTTTGTCATTGTCTTTGTCTTTGCTTTTTTTGGTTTCCGAAAAAACCTTTTGCTTTTTTTGGTTTTCGTCAAAACCATTTGCTTTTTTCGGTCTGCCTCCGAGTTTCCCGCATTCCCGGCGAGCCTCAACCGTCCTGCTGTACTCCTCGACCGTTCGGTCTATTTGCAACTTTGCTACCGGCCATATAAAACGCTCGTTTCCCCGGAAATCGGGGGCTGCGCCCGTCTCTGCATATTTCAGCATAGCCGTGAACAGCCGCCCTCTCTCCGCATCTCCGAGTTCCTCCATGGCATCTGCAAAGTCTGTAAAGACTTTAAGGTACTTCATGGGTTGTCCTCCTGTCGCTTTTTACTGGGAAGCGTAACCCTCAATTAAAAGGGAGGTCGTTAGGGTCGCCCTCGACTTCTTCAAATCCGCCCTGCTCGCTCTCTGCGGGCTTTTCCTCTGCCTTGCCGATAGATTTGCCACCGACGAAGAAAACGGCTTCTGCGACGATTTCTACGGCTGTACGCTTGTTGCCGTTCTTGTCCTCATAGCTGCGGGTCTCGATGCGTCCGTCTACGCCGATTGGTTCGCCTTTGCTGAACCACTGGTTGACAAACTCGGCGGTCTTGCCCCAGGTGACAACATCGAGAAAGTCTACCTTTTCCCGGTCGCGCTGGCGGTTTACCGCAATGCGGAAGCTGCTGACGCTCTTTCCACTGTTCGTCTGCTTAAGTTCGGGATCTGCGGTCATCCGACCGATTACGATTGCTTTGTTCAGCATTCTGTTTCCTCCAAATAGTTTGTGTAGAATTCCTCCCG
>ULQK01036134.1_pt1 | contig 31890 bp, 14 predicted proteins | sample 1954371 | NCBI WGS metagenome assembly ULQK01 (sample SAMEA4835652, study PRJEB28245) | human gut metagenome | biome: gut microbiome; material: fecal sample | place: Denmark | collected 2008 | reverse complement strand
TAAACCACATGCCCCGGATTTTAACCGGACAGCAGTGATTGATAATCAAAAAATATAGAGATGATGAATGAAAAGACAATGAAGCCATACGTTATTGGATTGGACCTTGGAGGCACAAACTCCGTATTTGGAATCGTAGATGTACGTGGCGACATCAAGGCAACGACAGCCATCAAGACGACAGGTTTCCGTAATGCCGAAGACTACGTCAAGGCTGCAGTGGAGGCACTTAAGGTCATTATCAAAGAAGTCGGGGGCATTGAAACCATCAGGTCAATGGGCATCGGCGCGCCAAATGGCAATTATTATAAGGGTACTATTGAGTATGCACCCAATCTGCCTTGGGCACACAATGTCGTCGTGCCGTTGGCTGACATGTTCAGCGAGGCTCTGGGCATACCAGTAGCGCTGACCAACGATGCCAATGCTGCTGCTATTGGCGAAATGACATACGGCATAGCTCGCGGCCTGAAGAATTTTATCATGATAACATTGGGAACAGGTGTCGGGTCGGGCATTGTCATTGATGGTCATCTGGTCTATGGCTCCGACGGATTTGCCGGTGAACTGGGCCATGTCATCATGCGACCCGAGAACGGGCGCCTTTGCGGCTGTGGGAGAATGGGGTGTTTGGAAACCTACTGCTCTGCAACGGGAGTGGCCCGTTCTGCTCGTGAACTTCTGTCTGCTACCAAACGGCCCTCTTTGCTGCGTGACCTGAAGTTGGAGAACATCACCTCGCTTGATGTTGCCATCTGCGCAGACAAAGGCGACGAACTGTCTAAGGAAATCTATGAATTCACAGGCAATATGCTGGGGGAAGCCTGTGCCAACTTTGCAGCATTCTCTAGTCCTGAGGCTTTTGTGTTCTTCGGTGGTTTGACCAAGGCGGGCGATTTGCTATTGAAGCCTATCCGCGAGAGTTATGAACGGCATGTGCTCAATCTCTATAAAGGCAAGGTCAATTTTCTGGTGAGTTCACTGGAGGGCAGCAGCGCAGCCGTACTGGGTGCTTCTGCAGTGGGATGGAACATAAGATGATTGACCTGACGTGATCAAGCACGATGAGGTGTATTGAGAGTTGAGAATTCAACTTGCAACTGGATGCACAGGGTGCTTTTTCCTGTGCATCCTTTACGATTTGAGAATACAATTATTCTTGCAATATTTACGCTAAATTAGTTAATTACACCACTAGCATCAATTTAATTCGGTTAATATAATCAGGAAATGTGATGCTTTCTCCCGAAAGTGTGTATCTTTGTGCAAAATTGGGACAATATATAATAAAATTAATGTTTACTATGAGAAAGAAATTGCTTTTGGTATTAGCCATGCTTGTACCGTTAATTGGCTTCTCGGTTGAGAAGCAGAAAACTGCTAGTGTCCGTTGGGGCACTTTCAATATCCGCCTAAAAAATACTGGAGACGATAAGGCGGGCAACGGATGGAATATCCGTCGCGATCGCGTTGCTGGCTACATCAAGGCGAACCATATAGATGTCATCGGCATGCAGGAAGTGCTGCATCCTCAGCTTGAAGACTTGCTTGAGCGCCTGCCCGAGTATGATTACGTGGGTGTGGGTCGCACCGATGGTGCAACGAAGGGAGAATACAGCCCAATCTTCTTTCTGAAGGATAAGTACGAAGTGTTGGAGAAAGGCAACTTTTGGCTCAGTGAAACACCAGACGTAGCTGGCTCGAAGGGCTGGGATGCGGCTCTTGAGCGTATAGCCAGCTATGCTAAGTTGCGCGACAAGGCTACAGGAAAGATCTTCATGGCCGTCAACACACATTTCGACCATGTCGGTGTGACGGCTCGCAAAGAGAGTGCCAAGCTCATCATGCAGAAGATTCAGCAGATTGTTGGCAACCGTCCAGCCGTGGTGACTGGCGACTTCAATATCACCGAGGATGACGAAGCGTACACTACGATGGTGACCAACGAGTTTAAGATGAACGATGCTTATCACATGACGCCCAATCATGATGGTGCTGCCTATACCTTTCATGGCTTCTGTAAGCAGCTACCCGAAGATGCCGAAAAAATCGATTTCATCTTCTTGACGCCCAATATTCATGTCGAGCGTTCGCACATCGAGTATCCTCATGTCGGTGAACATCTCTCTGACCATAATCCATACTGGTCTGATCTGACCTTTTGAATGCTCTGCCTCGAAGTCAGTAATATTCACTTTGAATGCAATGGGAATATTCTGTTGTGTGCTTGTATAACTGCCTGATAGTTAATTTAGACATTTATTCTGAAGCACAAGAATAAAGAGATGCCTACCCTCTTCCATTCTCTATTAAGTGGGGAAAGGAAGAGGGTCAGTATCGTTCTATTTCCCAGTACATTGCACGCAGTTCATCGATACGTTCAAGGATGTTCACCATTTCTTCCGTTCTGCATCCGCGATAGATGCAGTTGTCCTCGCAGAGTATGCAATAGCAACATGAAGGGAGCATAGATGTCCGTATCCGACAAACTGCTTCTCAGGAAGAGGGCTATAATAGAGACCGTGAATGACGAACTGAAGAATATTGCTCAAGTTGAGCATTCGAGACATAGAAGTTTTGGCAATTTCGTAGTCAACCTTCTGGGAGGTATACTGCATACTGCCACTTCCCAAAGAAACCTTCCATACGAGTACAGACCGTTGATATGTCAAATGACAGACAGTTTACTTTATTCTAAAGCATATTCGTCGAACTCACGTTACATTAATTTTTAATATAGAGAATCCGTTATACAAAAACAAAAACTTTAAAAATCTATGAGGAAACTGATCTTTGTAATTGCTGCTGCAGCGGTGTGCACTTATGGCACTGTGCAGGCAGAAGAAAAAGAGAAACTGACATCTTATGTAAACCCGATGATTGGTACAAGCGGAATGGGACATACCTTCCCCGGAGCATGTGCCCCGTTTGGCATTGTGCAGCTCAGCCCCGAGACAGACACCATACCGCAGAACGTGGATGGCAAATACCAGGGCAAGGTGTATGAGTATTGCGCTGGATACCAGCACGACGACCCTACTATTGTAGGCTTCAGCCACACCCATCTCAGCGGAACGGGACACTCCGACCTCGGCGACATCATGATAATGCCGCAGACAGGCAAGCTGATGCTCAACCCCGGAACAGCTCAGAACCCCGATGCGGGATATCGCTCACGCTACTCTCACAGCACCGAGAAGGCTGCTCCTGGCTATTATGAGGTTACGCTTCAGGACAATGGCGTGCGTGCACAGCTCACCGCCACCCAGCGTGTGGGTGTTCATAAATACACATTCCCTAAGGGACAGGACAGCCGCATCATTCTGGACCTGCTGCATGGCATATACAACTACGACGGCAAGGTGTTGTGGAGCAGCATACGTGTAGAAAACGACACGCTCCTTACTGGCTACCGCATCACCAACGGCTGGGCAAAATGCAACTACACTTATTTCGCCATCTCACTCTCCAAGCCTATCAAAGACTATGGCTACCGTGACATGAAACGCGTGAAATATCGTGGCTTCATGGGCAAACTGCGACTGCACGAGAACTTCCCCGAAATCAGCGGACGCGACATCGTGGCTTACTTCAACTTCGACAACGCGACTTCTCAGGAGTTGGTCGTGAAGGTTGCACTCTCTGGCGTAAGCATAGACGGCGCCTTGAAGAACCTCCGTGCAGAAGCTGCTGGCAAGTCGTTTGAGCAGATCTACGCCGAGACCGACAACCGCTGGAACGAAGAACTGGACGCAGTGGAGTGCAAAGGCACACCCGACCAGATGACAATGCTCTATACTTCGCTCTACCACACCATGATAAATCCGTCCATCTACATGGACGTTGACCACCAGTATCGTGGACTTGACGGTAACATCCACCGTGCAGAGGGATTTGACAACTACACCATCTTCTCGTTGTGGGACACCTATCGTGCAGAGCATCCGCTGCTCGGACTCCTTAAACCGTCGCGTAACACAAACATGGTGAAGTCTATGATAGCACACCAGCAGCAGAGCGTGCATCACTTGCTGCCCGTATGGAGCCTTATGGGCAATGAGGGATGGTGCATGACAGGCTACCACGCCGTGCCCGTCATTGCCGACGCTCTTGTCAAGGGTGCCGACATCGACAAGGATGCAGCCATCAAAGCTATGGTCGAAACAGCCACTTGTCCTTACTACGAGAGCGTGGGCGACTACATGAAATATGGCTATGCACCCTATGACAAATACAGCACAGCAGCCTCCAACACCCTCGAATACTCTTACGACGACTTCGCCCTGTATGCTGCAGCAAAGGCAGCGGGATATAAAGACGTGGAAGAAGCATTCGCCAAGCGTGCCCTTTACTACCGCAACACGTTTGACACAAAGGTTGGTTTCGCCAGCCCGAGACGCATCGACGGTTCGTTCAAAGCCGACCTTGACCCATACCAGACCTACGGAGAGGGCTTCATCGAAGGCAACTCATGGAACTTCTCGTTCTCTGCTCCGCAAGATGTTATGGGACTCATCTCTCTGTTTGGTGGCGACAAGAACTTCTTGAAGAAGCTCGACGCGCTGTTCGTTATGGACCTGCCGGAGAAGTATTATAAAGACAATGAGGACATCACAGCCGAGTGTCTTGTAGGCGGCTACGTTCATGGTAACGAGCCCAGCCACCACATTCCCTACCTCTACGCATGGACATCGGCACCTTGGAAGACCCAGATGTGGATGCGCACCATTCTCAACAAGATGTATCGCAACCATATCCGCGGACTCGGTGGCAACGACGATTGCGGTCAGATGTCGGCATGGTATGTCTTCTCGTCACTCGGTTTCTACCCTGTATGCCCCGGCACAGACCAGTATGTAATCGGTGCTCCCTATATGCCTTACTTCGACGTGCGTCTTGAAAACGGCAACCATATCATCGTAAAGGCTCCTGGTGTGAGTGACAAGAACCGCTACGTACAGAACATGAAGGTCAACGGCAAGCCCTACAAAAAGATGTACATCACCCACAAGATGCTTACAGACGGATGCACCATCGAGTTCGTTATGGGCAGCAAGCCTAACAAGAAGCGCGGACTCTCTGCAGCAGACAAGCCCTATTCAATGACCAAATAAAAGGAAACACATTATTACAACAACATAACTATCAATAGAAATGAAACTGACAACAATCACTGCGGCGCTATTTGCTGCCGCCATCACGCTCTCTTCTTGTGGAGCATCAAAGCAGACCGCTGCCGACGGCGTCATTGTCGGAGGCGTCAAGGAAACCAAAAAGCAGCAGGTGGCTGCCAAGCGTTGGAAGAAATACTCCATACCTGAAATCAAGTTTGAGGACAAGGCTCCGCAGAGCGAAGGCTCAAAGATTTACCACGCCCTCATCCCGACCCCTAACGCATATATAAATAAGGTGGCACGTGAGGTGCTCAACACTCTCTATTATTCGGAGAAGGACAGCATACCACGCATGGATTGTCTGCACTACACCCTCGAAGATGTTGACGGCATATCTGCAAAAGGCGGCGGAAACGGCAACGTGACCATCTTCTACAGCACACGTCACATCAAGAAGTCGTTTGCCAATAACGACACCGCACGTGTCGACTTTGAGACACGCGGTGTGCTGCTCCACGAGCTTACACATGCTTACCAGCTCGAGCCGCAGGGTATCGGCGACTACGGCAGCAACAAAACGTTCTGGTGCTTCATCGAAGGCATGGCAGATGCAGTGCGTGTTGCCAACGACGGATTCCACGGAGAGAAAGACCGTCCTAAGGGCGGCAGCTATAAAAACGGCTACCGCTACACTGGCTACTTCCTCGCTTGGCTTCAGCAGACCAAAGACCCCAACTTCCTGCGCAAGTTCAACCACACTGCTCTTCAACTCAACCCCTGGTCATGGGACGCTGCCATGCAGCTCTGTCTCGGCAAGGGTGTGACCGCAGATGCCCTTTGGCACGAATATCAGGTGGCAATGGGTGACGTAAAATAAAATAACACATAGGTTGACGGATGTTTGCATTTGCAGGCTCCGTCAACTTTAAATCAGAAATAATGAGACACATATTAGCATCACTTGCTGTTCTTGTCGCAATGCCCGGCATGTCAGCAAATAAGCAGACGACGCAGCTTGTCGTGAAAGAACCGGCAAACTATGTCAACCCCTTCGTTGGTACCGACGGCTTCGGTAATGTCTATCCCGGAGCACAGCTGCCGTTCGGCGGCATACAGATAAGCCCCGACACCGACGAGCACTACTACGACTGTGCGTCAGGTTACAAGTGGAACCGCAACTCCATACAGGGCTTTTCGCTCACCCATCTTAGCGGAACAGGTATTCCAGATCTTGGCGACTTCCTGTTTATGCCGGGAGTTGGAGAGCCGATGCTCGAGCCGGGCACCGACGACAAGCCCGACACTGGCTACCGCTCACGCTTCTCTCATGACGAGGAGACTGCTGTGCCTGGCTACTACTCCGTGCAGCTGAAAGACTATGGCGTAAAGGCCGAGATGACTGCTGCTATGCGCAGTGGCATGTTCCGCTTCACCTATCCCAAGAGTGACAAGGCGTTTGTGCTTATCGACATGAACCACACGCTGTGGCAAAAGTGCGTATGGTCGAACCTGCGCGTAGAAAACGACTCTACCATCACTGGCTACAAGTTTGTGAAGGGATGGGGGCCGGAGCGCCACATCTACTTCCGTGCGGTGTTCTCAAAGCCTTTTGCCGACTTCATGATTTACCAGGACAAGAAGCCTGTGATATACAACACATCACGTTTCCGCAGCAACCGCGAGGCGTGGGGTCCGAACTTGCTGTTCACCGCCAACTTCAAGACGTCGGAAGGCGAGCAGGTGACGGTGCGCACTGCCATCTCAGCGACAGGCACCGATGGCGCAGCAGTAAACATTAAGGAGTTGGCAGGCAAGTCGTTTGACGCTGTTCGCTCGGCGGCATACGACAAATGGAACAAGGAACTGTCACGCTACTCTATACAGGGCACCACAGAGCAGATGCGCACATTCTACACCTCTGCCTACCACGCAGCGCTTTGTCCTTTCGTCTACGACGACGCTGACGGCAAGTTCAGAGGTCTCGACAAGAACATAGAGCAGGAAAAGGGCTTTACAAACCTCACCGAGTTCTCGCTGTGGGACACCTACCGCGCTTTCCATCCGCTGCTCAACCTTGTCCATCAGGACGTGCAGGCAGACGTTGCCAACTCTCTCCTCGCACATTATGACAAGAGTGTGGAGAAGATGTTGCCGTTCTGGTCGTTTGGCAGCAACGAGACGTGGTGCATGATTGGTTATCACGCCGCTTCTGTGCTGGCTGATATGATAGTGAAAGACGTGAAAGGCTTCGACCACGAACGTGCGTTTGAGGCAATGGTCACCACTGCCATGAACGACCACTACGACTGTCTGCCCGAATATCGCAGCCTGGGATATGTGCCGTTTGACAAGGAGGCAGAGTCGGTGTCAAAGACTTTGGAGTATGCTTACGACGACTATGCCATCGCTATGGCTGCCAAGAAGTTGGGCAAGGAGAAGGAGTATAACTACTTCCTCAACCGTGCCATGAGCTACCAGAACCTTTACGACAAGGAGACGAAGTACATGCGTGGCAAAGATGTCAACGGCAACTGGCGCACACCGTTTGCTCCCGTGGCTTACGAAGGTCCTGGCTCTGTGAACGGATGGGGCGACATAACCGAAGGATTCACCGTGCAATACCACTGGACGGTGCCGCAGGACGTGCAGGGACTCATGAACCTGATGGGCCGTGACATGTTCAAGTCGCGTCTCGACTCGCTCTTCCTCCATAACCTGCCCGAAGACATACCTGGTGCACACGACATTCAGGGCCGCATCGGCGCATACTGGCACGGCAACGAACCCTGCCACCACGTGGCTTATCTCTACAACTATCTCGGCGAGGGATGGCAGTGCCAGAAGTGGGTGCGCACCGTTGTAGACCAGTTCTACGGCGACCAGCCTGGCTCGCTCTGTGGCAACGACGACTGCGGACAGATGTCGGCATGGTACATCTTCAATTGCATGGGCTTCTATCCAGTGTGTCCTTCAAGCGGCATCTACAACATTGGGTCGCCCGCACTGCCCGCTATCGATGTGACGATGAGCAATGGCAAGCACATACGCGTGACCACAAAGAACTGGAGCAAGAAGGCGCTGTACGTCAGCAAGGTGATGCTCAACGGCAAACCGTATAGCAAGAGCTACATAACATGGGACGACGTGAAAGACGGCATAGACCTGCAGTTTGTCATGTCTACCAAGCCCAACAAGAAGTGGGCTACCGCTCCTGCCGACATCGCACCGTCGGTGTCGAAGCCCGGACAGACCGTGCTTTATAAGAAAGGCATGTAACCCGACGCACGAAACAGACACTACATGCAGACTCTGAAAGTCGGAGTCTGCATGTGTGGTATACAAAGAATAGAAACAAACATTTTGATATAGACATTATGGAATTGACACTTTATCCGAAACTCATCACCGATGCCTTGACTACCGTGACCTATCCCGGCACCAAGAAGAACCTCATCGACAGCAACATGCTTGCAGACGACGTGCGCATCGATGGCATGAAGGTGAAGTTCACGCTCATATTTCCGCGTGACACCGACCCGTTTCTCAAATCAACGCTCAAGGCAGCAGAGGCAGCCATTCATTATCATGTAAGCAAAGACGTAGAGGTGACAATAGAGACAGAGTTTGCCTCGAAGCCACGTCCTGAGGTCGGCAAGATGCTGCCGCAGGTGAAAAACGTCATTGCAGTGAGCTCGGGTAAAGGTGGAGTGGGCAAGAGCACCGTTGCCGCCAACCTCGCCATAGCGCTTGTACGCCTCGGCTACAAGGTAGGACTGCTCGATGCCGACATCTTCGGACCATCCATGCCCAAGATGTTTGACGTGGAGAGCGAGCGCCCTTATGGCGTGAAGAAAGATGGTCGCGACCTCATCGAACCCATTGAGAAGTACGGTGTGAAGTTGCTCAGCATCGGTTTCTTCGTCAACCCAGAGACCGCTACTCTCTGGCGTGGCGGCATGGCGTCGAACGCATTGAAGCAACTCATCGCTGACGCAGACTGGGGCGAGCTTGACTACTTCATTCTTGACACACCGCCGGGAACAAGCGACATACACCTCACGCTACTACAGACGCTTGCCATAACGGGCGCAGTGATTGTGAGCACACCGCAGAGCGTGGCTCTCGCCGATGCACGCAAGGGCATAGACATGTATGAGAACGACAAGGTGAACGTGCCTATCCTCGGATTGGTGGAGAACATGGCGTGGTTTACGCCTGCCGAGCTGCCGGAGAATAAGTACTACATCTTCGGTAAGGAGGGTTGCAAGAATCTGGCAAAGGAGATGAATGTGCCTCTGCTCGCACAGATTCCGCTTGTAAAGAGCATCTGCGAAAATGGCGACAAGGGCACACCTGCTGCACTCGACAGCGACAGCATAACATGGATACGTTCATTCGGTGGTCAACAAGAACTTGCCTTCGATGACCGCAAGGGAAAGGAGGTTGAGGAGACGGAGCGTTTCCTTGGCAATATTGATAATGTGTTGATAAACGGCACCCAGCTTCTGCTTGATCAAGTCTATGACGGTATTGGCTTCAACCAGATTCCCGATGAGATTCTGCGTCATCTGGTGATCGCAAGAGTATCGCAACCCAAGAGTAAACTTGCTACTGTTGAATACCTCAAATCGTATTACGACGAGGATGTTGACCTCAACCACATCTATCGCTACATGGACAAGCTCTACAACACCCAGATGGAGCTTGCACAGCAAATCAGCGTGGAGCACACCAAGAAACTGTTCGGTGGCAAAATCGGGTTGATGTTCTATGATGTGACGACGCTTTACTTTGAAACAGCACAGACGGATGTACTGCGTGAGCCTGGCTTTTCAAAGGATGGCAAGACAGCAGAGTCACAGGTCGTACTTGGCCTATTGGTGTCAGAAGGAGGCTATCCGCTTTCTTACTCTCTGTTCAACGGCAGCCAGTACGAGGGCTTTACCATGATACCGATGATAGATGATTTCAAGCAACGGTTCACACTTGGTGACGATTTTGTTGTAGTGGCCGACTCAGGCTTGATGAACAAGAACAATGTTACTTTACTACAGGAGGCTGGTTACAAGTACATACTTGGTGCTCGCATCAAGAGCGAGAGTGCAAGCGTGAAGCAATGGATCCTATCTCTGGATAAGATTGACAAAGCATGCTACGACTACAAGCGTGAGAATGGAGAACGACTTGTCGTCAGTTATTCTGAGAAACGTGCGAAGAAGGATGCCTATAACCGTGATCGCGGAATTGCACGATTGAGAAAAGCCTACAAGAGTGGGCGTATTACGAAGAATCAGGTGAACAAGCGCGGCTACAATAAGTTTCTTGAAATCAGCAAGGACATAGAGGTCGTCATCAGCGAAGAGAAGATTGCAGAGGACTGCAAGTGGGACGGACTCAAGGGCTACATAACCAATACCGATCTTGATGCTGAGCGTGTCATTGCCGAGTACCATGGACTCTGGGTGGTGGAACGTGCATTCCGCATCTCAAAAGGAACTCTTGAGATGCGACCGATGTTTCACTTCACGGAACGAAGAATAGAGGCGCATGTCTGCATATGCTTCAAAGCTTACAAGATATATAAGGAATTAGAGCGGCTCATTGCCATCAACAAGAAGGTTGTATACATGCCGAATCCCGTCAGAGCGAGATATATAAAACTGCTCATTCCGCGTACCACCACTTCTATTAACAATGTGGATTCACCCGAATTGTTTGCCTTCCATATCTACGGAACAGAAGCGGATACAGACGGAATCCAGAACATTAACTACAATCGGGATGTGGATTGCCCTAAAGCAGTCTATGACCTACAGGGCAGACGCATCCATGACAACTCCTATAGAGGCGTCAGAATAGAGGACGGCAGGTTAGTGGTAGGGCAATAGGTGACATTCTGCAAACCTCTCTATCTCTACACCCCTTACGGGCGTAGGGCTTTCTGAATGCCGTCCACTACTTTCTGCAACCGAGAAGCACCTCGCAGTGAAACCACTTTTCGACCTATCTTGTGGCAAATCTTAATTTGGGTGGCGCATTGACGAAGTCAAGAAGCTTTTGTAGAATTCATATATGGAAAACTCGTTGGCGACAAGGGATACATTGGCAAGCGTCTTTTCGAAAGGCTCTTTGTGGATGGCAGACAACTTATAACGAAACTGAAGAGCAACATGAAGGGAGCATTGATGTCCGTATCCGACAAACTGCTTCTCAGGAAGAGGGCTATAATAGAGACCGTGAATGACGAACTGAAGAACATTGCTCAAGTTGAGCATTCGAGACATAGAAGTTTTGGCAATTTCGTAGTCAACCTTCTGGGAGGTATAGCTGCATACTGCTACTTCCCAAAGAAACCTTCCATACGAGTACAGACCGTTGATATGTCAAATGACAGACAGCTTACTTTATTCTAAAGTATATTCGTCGAACTCACGTTATATAAGATGAACGCGTAAAAATATATCGTAGCTTTTAGTTCTTTCAGAACATCATTGGCACAGAATAGGAACAACAACACACACGAACATTATAATTTTGCGTACAAATTTAAATAATAACTAAAAACAAAAGATAATGAAACACAAGAAACTCCTGTTGTACACCCTGCTTGTAGGAAGTGGCACCACGGCCTTTGCAGAAGCCTTACCAGTCAGCTCAGCACCTTTCATCTGCCAGGCTGATGCTGTTGTGAAACATAACAATCGCCCTGCTGAAGCCGACCGTCTGTTCCGTTCCGACGCTGTAGAGAAAGAGATACAGCGCATCTGCAAACTGCTGACCAATCAGCGACTGGCATGGATGTTCACCAACTGCTTCCCCAATACGCTTGACACCACTGTGCATTACACTGAGGGTGATGACGGCACACCCGACACATTTGTCTATACGGGCGATATTCCTGCTATGTGGCTCCGCGACTCAGGGGCCCAGGTTTTCCCTTACGTGCAGTTGGCTAATAAGGATAAAAAGCTCAGGAAGATGCTGGCCGGTGTCATCCTGCGTCAGTTGAAGTGCATCAACATTGACCCCTATGCCAATGCTTTCAACCAAGTGCCTAAACCTGACGGCAGTTGGATGACCGACGAGACCGACATGAAGCCCGAACTGCACGAGCGTAAATGGGAGATTGACTCCCCCTGCTATGTGTTACGTCTGGCCTATGAATACTGGAAGGTGACCGGTGATACCAGTGTATTTGGCGATAGCTGGCTGCAAGCCGTTCAGAATATTCTGAACACCTTCCGTGACCAGCAGCGCAAGAACGGCGTGGGAAGCTATCATTTCAAGCGCAATACCACCCGCCAACTCGATACGATGTGCAACGATGGGTGGGGAGCTCCCGTGAAGCCCGTGGGACTCATCTGCTCCGCTTTCCGCCCCAGCGACGATGCCACAACGTTTCAGTTCCTTATCCCTTCGAACTTCATGGCAGTCACCTGTCTGAACAAGGCTGCCGAGATACTGGTCAAGGTGAACAGGAACACCGAGCTGGCTGAGCAGTGCCGCAGTCTGGCTGCTGAGGTGAAGACGGCCCTGAGAGCCTATGCCGTGCATCAGCACCCTAAATACGGACCTATCTATGCTTTCGAGGTAGATGGATTCGGTAATCAGCACCTTATGGACGATGCCAATGTGCCCTCATTGCTGGCTATGGCCTATCTGGGAGATGTCAGCATCGACGATCCCATCTATCAGAACACGCGCCGCTTCGTGTGGAGCGAGGACAATCCCTATTTCTTTCGTGGCAAGGCTGGTGAGGGCATTGGCGGCCCACATGTAGGTTACGACATGCCTTGGCCCATGTCTATTATGATGAAGGCCTTCACCTCGACCGATGACGCAGAGATTAAGTGGTGCATCGAAACGCTGATGCGTACCGATGCCGAAACGGGCTTTATGCACGAGAGTTTCCATAAAGACGACCCGACAAATTTTACCCGCGACTGGTTTGCCTGGCAAAACACGTTGTTTGGCGAACTGATTATCAAGTTGGTGAACGACGGCAAACTGGACGTGCTAAACAGCATCAGCCTATAGTTTTGGCACGAAACAGGATAAGCGGAAGGAAATTTGTGCGTTTATTTGCACAGAGAAAATCTAAAACAGCTTTCAGATGAAACATAGTATTGTATTATACGGACTCTTGTCGCTCGCATTGGCCATGCCAAACCCAACATCGGGGCAGGCCGACCAGAAAACCTTGTTCTTCATATCCAACTCGCACTTGGATTCACAGTGGAACTGGGACGTGAAGACGACCATCAACGAGTATGTTCGTAACACGATGGAGCAGAACTTTACGCGATTGGACAAATATCCCAACTTGACATTTAACTTCGAGGGGGCCATTCGCTATATGTGGATGAAGGAATACTACCCTGAACAGTATGCCAAGTTGAAGACCTACGTACAAAACGGTCGCTGGCACATCAGCGGCTGTGCTGTCGATGCCAACGACGTGATGGTATCTTCAGCAGAGTCCATCATGCGCAATTGGCTCTATGCCAACCAGTTTTTTAAGAAAGAGTTTGGCGTGCGCGGCGGCTATGACGTGATGTTACCCGACTGCTTCGGCTTCTCATACGCCCTGCCCTCGCTGGCCAGGCACTGTGGCTTCAAGGGCTTCCATACAGCCAAGCTCGCCTGGGGTTCAGCCGAATATGACCAGTTGCCGCCTTTTGGCATCTGGCAGGGGGTTGACGGTTCACAGATTTATGCTGTCTATAAGCCAGGTGCTTACGACAACCACGAGCAGTACAACAAGAACATGGCCAACGACAGCGAGATGGCTGCCATCACGGCCGACAACTATAATAAATATGGTGTTGCGGCAGAGATACGCTATGTAGGCCCGCGCAGCGACCGCGGGGGAGCTTTGCAGGACAATGCGTCGAGCAGTGGCGAGAACACCCCTTACTGGCTGAACCTCAGTGCTCAGACCAACGGTGCCGTCAAGGTGCGCATAGCCACCCCCGACGAGATATTCGATTATTTAGACCAAAATAAGAATCAAAAATATCACGTCAAGGATGGTGAATTGCCCATGCTTACCCACGGTGTTGGCTCTTATACCTCACGCGGGATGCTCAAGCGGTGGAACCGTCGTACGGAACTGCTGGCTGATGCTGCCGAGAAAGCCTCTTCGCTGGCAACCTGGCTCGGTACTGAGACCTATCCTCAGGAAGCCATCAGTGAGTCGTGGATGAGAATGCTCTGGCAGCAGCACCACGACGGCATTACCGGCACGTCCATTCCCCGTGCCTATACTTTCTCGGAAAACGAGTACGTCCTTGCCAACAAAACCTTGGCCAATGTACTGACCCAAAGCGTTGGCTCTGCCGCCAGGATGCTTGACACGCAGGTGGAGGGTACGCCTGTCATCGTGTATAACCCTTTGTCCTTTGTGCGCACGGATATAGTGGAGGCATCCATTCATGCCGACAGCCGCCCCAGTCCGTTGGCCGTGAGCGTGTTTGCCCCTGACGGAAAGGAAGTCCTGGCTCAGGTTACCGGGTATGATGAGGCTGCGCAGCGCCTTAAGTTTATCTTTGCGGCCACGGTGCCGTCCCTCGGCATGGCGGTCTATGATGTCCGTATAGGCACGCCGTCGTCATTGACGGGCAGTCTCTCCCAGAACGCCAGCACACTGACGCTGGGCAATGGCGCTTACAGCGTGACCTTGAACAAGTCGACGGGTAATGTGCAGTCGTTGACGAGAACCAGTGACAGACGTCAGCTTGTGAGCACTTGCTCGCAGCAGATGCTTCACGACAATTCCACGACATGGCCGTCGTGGGAGATAAAATACTCTGACGTGGCCGCCCAGCCTTACGCTACGGTGGATGATGTGGTCAGTATCACGGCCTCGGAGTCTGGCCCATTGCGCAGCTCCTTCCGCGTGGAGCGGCAGAAGGAGGGGTCGCGTTTCGTGCAGTATGTCAGCATGAATGCTCTTAACAACCGTGTGGACTTCAAGAATGAAGTTGATTGGCAAACACGTGCCACCATGCTCAAGGCAGCCTTCAACTTCATGTTTGGTAACGCTAAGGCCACCTACGACATTTCCCTTGGTACCATCCAGCGCGGCAACCGCAGTGAGGGGCTGTATGAGGTGCAGGGACACCAGTGGGCTGATGTCAGCACCCCCGCAGGGACATATGGCGTGTCGGTGCTCAATGACAGCAAATACGGCTGGGACAAACCCAACAACATGCAGCTTCGCCTTACACTTATCCATACTCCCGGGGTGGACAATAACTATACATACCAGAGCCTTCAGGACCTCGGTGTGAACCAATTCACCTACTCGCTCTTTCCCCATGAGGGAAATTGGGGGACGGCGACCCAGAAGGCCGCCTCTGAGCTGAACCAGCCTTTAACGGGCTTCGTCACTGACAAGCATGCCGGCGCTCTCGGGCGTACGGTCAGCTTTGTGTCGGCAAGTACTGACAGTGTTTCCATCAAGGCGCTGAAGAAAGCGGAGAACAGCGACGAGACGATAGTCCGTGTGTATGAGTGGGCAGGCGCTGACCTCAAGGATGTCAGCCTTACATTCCCGACAGACATCGTCTCGGCCCGTGAGGTCAACGGTTTGGAAGAGCCTGTGGGCGATGTGGCCTGGTCGGGAAACAGACTTACCTTTGATATTGGGCATTACCAGCCCAGGACATTTGCCGTACGGTTTGCCGCTCCCTCGGCCGCCGCGCCTGACAAGGTGAACAATATGGCTGTCGGTTTGGACTATGACGTTGACGTGATGAGCTACAATGACAAGCGTACCGATGCGACGGGCAGTCTGGTCAGTCTTGCCTATCCCGCCGAGCTTGTGCCTGATATGGTGTGCGATGGGAATGTGACATTCCGTATGGGTGACCGTACGGCCGGCCACTGCAATGCGGTGCGCTGCAAGGGGCAGACCGTCCGTCTCAGCAGAGCTGCCGGGCAGAACAAACTTTATGTGCTGATGATGAGTACGAGACAGGGTGGGGCTGACGCAACGTTCAAGGCCGGTGATGCGGCCTATACTTTCCATGTGCCTTACTATACAGGCTATGTGGGCCAGTTGGGCAGTCATTTCTCGGCCGGTACGCGCTATGTCAGGGACGATGTAGCCTTCGCGGCAACCCATGCCCACAATTGCCAGAACGGTACTGATAAGGATTACACCTATCTTTATATGTACAGGTATGTGATTCCTTTGACCGACGATGTTGAGTCGGTAACTCTCCCGGCCAACGATGATGTGTGCCTGCTTGCAGCCACACTGTCAGACAACAGGGCTGACGATGTTCAGCCAGCTACGGCCATCAACACTTACATTGACTACGACGAGCTGGCCCCTGATGACGAGAAGGACTGTGGGAAGCTGCTGGCGCCGGTATCGATAAAGTGCTCTGCACAGAATGGAACGGCGGAGGGAGCCGCACTTGCTGCTGATATGGACGAGACGACAAAATGGTGTGTCACGCCCGGTCAGGATGAGTCGCCGTGGATAGAATATGATTTCAATGAGCCGGTGGAGGTTTGCCGGTGGATGGTGCTCAATGCCGGTTGTGAGAGTACGGACTGGATATCGTCTGACTTTGCGCTGCAGGCCTACATTAATGGCAGTTGGCAGAACGTGGACAACGTGTCAGGCAATACGGACAATTATGTCTCCCGTGGTGTCACAGCTTTCAGGGCCTCCCGCATAAGGCTTCATGTGATAAAGGGGCAGCAAGACGACAATCACACGACCCGTATCTATGAGTTTGCCGTTTATGGCCATGACAGTTCCACCCCCTCAGGCATTAACCGAATTTCCGCATACAGCGGCAAGGGTGGAATTAGGCTCTTCGGATGCCATCCTAACCCATGCAGCGGCTCCACGACCGTAGAGTTCAAGGCACCGGAAGGATTGCAGGGTGCCTGGCTGGAGATGTTTGACAATGCGGGAAGAAAGGTCAGTCATCAGAGAATACCCCTGTCGGGCTTGAAAACAGACGGCGGTGTGACGTCTTTCACCTGTCCGATAAATCAGTCCGACGGCGTATATCTCTACAGAATCGTTCCTGAAGGCAAGGGCAGTATGCCGTCGGAGACGAAGAGAATGATAGTTGTTTCTAAATAACTATATTAACTTATTAACTTTTAACTTATAAAACATTAAGACTATGGGTAAAGATTTACAGACCAGAGCGAGATCGATGGCTTTCGCAGCCGCCATTTTGCTTTCCTCGGCAGTAAGTGCGCAGACGCAGATCACCGACGAGGCAGGATTGAAGGCTATAGCCAATGATCCCAGTGGTAATTATGTACTTGCCGCTGACATCACCTTGACGGGGCAATGGACTCCTTTAGGCACTGAGGCCTCTCCGTTTAAAGGTACCTTTGACGGCGGCGGACACTCCATCAAGGGACTGACGGTGACAGCAAGCCGTGACCTTGACAACTCAGGACTTTTTGGCTATGCCAAGGGTGCCACTTTGAAGAATGTATCTATCATTGGTGCGAAGGTTGACGGTGACGAGCACGTCGGCATCCTTCTCGGCAATGCCAAACAGGTGAACATCAGTGGTGTTATGACGAGCGGCATCGTCACAGGCCGCGACCATGTAGGCGGCATTGTGGGTGACGCGAGCGGCAGCGCGGACAATGGAGAGTTCACCTCCATTTCCAACTGTATGTCAACCGCCGGCGTGTTCAGCCGCACCTATCAGGCTGGCGGTATCGCTGGCATTGTCAATGCGGGTAACATTGACAAGTGCTTCTTCTACGGCTCGGCAACTGCAGAGGACAGAAATGCCGGTGCCGGCGGCATCTCCGCCCTAATCGACGGGGGCTCAGGCACATTCACCAATAATGTCAGTGCCGCCATCTACATCAAGGGAGCTGCGTCGGTCGGCAATTCCGATCCTAACAACAACTTTGAGCATGCTCATTCCATCGTGGGCTGGAACAATAATGGCTCGGAAAACTTCGGAACCAACCTCAGTTCTACGGCAACCGTCATCTACAGTGCCGGAAAGGAACGCGACCATGCCGAACTGGCCGGTGATTTCCAGGGTACGGAGACCTCGGTTGCCGACCTGCAGAAGGCGGTCACCTATACGGGACTTGGCTGGGGCACCGAGTGGTCGCTGGCCGACGGGCGCTATCCTGTCTTGGCGGGCATGACGGTACCGTTTGACGGTGACGACATTGCCGTCAACACACCCGCCGACGTAAACGTGGTGGGCGGAACTTATGAGAGCGGTGCCAAGTCGGCTCTTGGCCGCACGGTCACCCTTTCATCTTCCAATGAAAATGTGGCTACGGTCACTGGAACGAAAATTAGCTTCGTGGGTGCAGGCACGGCTACCATTACCTATACCACGACCGGTGACGCTTATGTCAAAGGTGCCACTTACACGCAGACCTTTACCGTGACGCAGACCAACTACGATATTGCCACGGCCGAGGACCTGCTCAACATCAAGTTTAATACCGAGGGTGACTACAAGCTTGCGGCCGACATCGACATGAGCGGTGTTAGCTTTACTCCGCTGCCTGATTTCACCGGCTCGCTTGACGGCCAAGGTCATGTCATCCGCAACCTGACTTTCAACAATCCCAATCAGGACCAGGCAGCCCTGTTTGCAACAACTCATGGGGCCACAATCAAGAATCTTGGTATTGAGAACGCCAACATCGTGGGCAACGCAAATGCTGCAGCTATCGTGGGCCGTGCCTATGGCGGCACCATCCAGAGCTGCTACGTGGCCAACTCCTATATTGAGGGCCGCGACCACGTAGGCTCCATCGCTGGCGACATGAACGTCAACGGCAATGACGGTGTCATAATTTCCGACTGCCTCTCCGATGCCAAACTCAAGACCCGCTCCTATCAGGTTGGCGGACTCGTAGGTGTGACCAATGGCGGCACTATCCAAAACTGCTATTTCTCTGGAACGATTGATGGTAATGAACAATGGTCGGCCGGTGTCATTTCTCTGATTGACTCCGATGAACATGAGACTATTATACAGAACAACCTTTCGGCTGCTTCGCATCTCTATAAAGGCAGCCAATCCCGTATCGTCTATACGGCAGGCCGCAAGGCAACTATGATCAACAACCATGCAGTGGAATCAATGAACATTGGCAGCCGCGGTGCAGGTTTCTCCGGTACATCTGACGCCTCCAACGAAGATGGTGAGACCGTCAAAGATGCAGAGGCCAAGACCCGCGACTTCTATGTCAACACGCTTGGCTGGGATTTCGATAATACTTGGAAATTCCTTGAGGATGCTGAGGGCAAGATGTACCCGGTGCTCAGCTGGATGAACGCCCCGCTGCCGACGGAGATTTTTGACATGCCTAATGAGAATACGACAGTGGTTTACAGTGAGGGTGCCGAGTTCCTTGACCTCTCGCCGACACATGGCTCTTGGGGCCAGGATTTGGAGTACAACATTTCTGATGGCGCAAGCCTGGTGTCGACAGTGGATGAGGAGCCCAACAGGATTTATGTGGGCAATGATGACGGTGAGTTTGTGGCTGCTGGAAAAGTGACGGTATCTGTGGAGAACTCGGCCGAGGTCGCTTCTCTGCTCACCCTGTCTCCGACATCGTTCACGTTCTATGTGGACCAGTCAGGTGTCACCACTAAGATTTCTACTCCTGAGCAGTTTGCCACTCTCATCAACCGCAACCTGTCTGGTAATTACCAGCTGGCCAATGACATTGACATGAGCAGCTATGACGGCTTCAAGGGCATTGCCGTAGACGACATGCCGTTCTCGGGTACTCTTGACGGTCAGGGCTATAAGGTGTCCGGCCTTAAGGTGACCTATACCGACGGCCACAGCAATGAGGGCATATTCGGACAGACTGCCGGCGCAACCATCAAGAATATTGCTTTTGAGAACATCCTTGTTGACGCAGGTTCTGCCGCCGATCATGTTGGCTTCATAGGCTCTGCCTCCAACACGACTTTCGACCAGGTGGCCATCACAGGTAAGGTTATCGGCGATGACCACGTGGCTCTGCTTGCCGGTGACGCCGACGGCATCACCGTGACCAATACCACGCTCTGGGGTATCGTTGACGGCCGCTCGCAGTGCGGTGGCTTCGCAGGCTGCACCCTTGAGGGAGGCGCCTCGTTTGACAAGTGCCTGAGCAACGTCAATGTCAGCTGCTCATTCCGCGGCTGGGCCGGCGGCTTCGTCGGACTTATTGACAAGGCCAACAGTACGGTTTCTATCAACAACTGTGTTTCACTGGGCGACATGACGTCGGTCGGTGACGCCACACCGAGGATTGCCGCACCGTTCATCGCGGGCAATGGAGCTGGTGACGAAGCCAATGCTGTCATCAACTTCAACGAGAACAACCTCTACAATTCAGAGGCCACGATGACTGCCGACAACCTTGACCAGGCGTGGCCGTTAAAGAATGAGACTGCCGATGGCGGATCTGTGTCGGCTGCAACTGGCATGAATTCCACAGTTCTGAAGACGCAGGCTACTTACACCAACATCGGCTGGGACTTTGACGAGATATGGAAGATGGACGAGGGAAGCTATGGCTATCCTGTCCTCCGCATATTCTCAAAGGGCGTAGTTAATGGCATCGACGGTGTCGCCACTTCGAAGGCTACTGTCAGTGTGGTTAACGGCAAGCTGAATGTGAATGGCCTTGCAACGGGTACCCGTCTCAGCGTCTACAGCGTGTCCGGCCAAAAGGTGGGCGAGACCGTAGCCAGCTCATCTTCTGTCAGAATGAGCCTTCCTGCCAAGGGACTTTACATCGTCTCTGTCAAGGGTGGCAAGACCCAGGGCTCTTTTAAGGTTCTGAACAAGTAATGTGACTATAGACAGGGGATGCGTTCCTGAAGGCCGTGTCCCCTGTCAATATAATTGAAATCTCAGCGGCCTATGCCGTATGAAACTAACCATTATATTTTTAATAATGCGAATTACAACAATCCAACATACAATAAAGTGGGCCTGCTTGTTGCTGACCCTGCTTCTCAGCATTCCTGCCCTTGCCGCAGAGCCGTTGAAAGTTACGGGACGAGTCGTCGATACCAACGGTGAGGTCCTGATAGGAGTGACCATCAAGGAAAAGGGCACCGATGCCTCTGCCGTCACCGATATCAATGGCAACTACACCATAACCTGTAAAAGCGCGCATCCTGTGCTCACGGCTCAGTACGTTGGTTTCCAGCCATTGGAGTCAAAGGTGCATGGAACCTTGTGCGATATGATTATGCATGAGGACGTAGGCAAGCTCAATGAGGTTGTCGTCACCGGTTATACCACATCGAAAAAGGTGTCGGTGCTTGGCGCGCAATCCACTCTAAAGATGGACCAGGTGAAAGCCCCGGTCGCCAACCTTAGCTCCGTGCTTGCCGGCCGCGTGTCGGGTGTGATGTCTGTTCAGCGTACCGGCCTTCCCGGCCAGGACGACTCTGACATCTGGATTCGCGGACTGTCCACGCTGACCAACCGCAACGAGGGCCCGCTGGTGCTCGTCGATGGCATAGAGCGCAGCTTCAGCCAGCTCGACCCTGAAGATATTGAGTCTATTACGGTACTTAAGGATGCAGCCTCTACCGCAGTCTATGGCGTGCGGGGTGGCAATGGCGTCATCATCATTACTACGAAGCCCGGTATCGTCAGCAAACCGAAATTCACAGTCGATTTCTATCAGGGATTGACGCAGCTCACCAAGATCCCCGACCTCGTGGGCGGCATAGAGTATATGAATGCCGTCAATGAGGCTTATCAGCACTCCCGCGGACGCGCCTACTACTCTGACCAGTATATCATGAATACCAAGATTGCCAACAATATGCCCCTCAACGCAGAGGAGCAGGCCTACGCACAGACCGTTGCCGGCAATCCTACCATCAACAAGTATCTCTATCCGAATGTTGACTGGATGAAGGAACTCTATCACAAATATGGATGGAACCGCCGCGTCAATGTCAACATACGCGGTGGCGCGCCCAATGCCACTTATTATATATCGCTGTCGTATTATAATGAGAAAGGCTTGACCAAGGACGATCCGGCTCAGGACTATAGTTCTGAGATAACATACGACCGCTACAACTTCCTGTCAAACATCAACCTCAAGGCCTCGAAGACCACGACCATCGACATGGGTGTGAGCGGCTATCTCACGGGCGGACACTATCCGGCGCAGTCCATCGGCACTATCTTCGGCAAGGCCATGAGCACCAACCCCGTCATTTATCCTGTACAGTATGCCAATGGGGCCAACCCGGGCATCTCTCCCGACAACCGCGAGCTTGATAGCCCGTGGGTGACGCTCACCCGCCGTGGCTACTCCCAGCAGAACACAACCCAGATCAACACCAACCTCAAGCTGCATCAGGACCTGGGCTTCTGGAACTGGAGCAAGGGACTCTCAGCAAGGGCGCTGGTCTCTTTCGATGTCAAGGCCAACCAGAACCTGACATACAATGTGGATATGTCAACGTGGCGTCCGACAGGCACCATGGACCCGACCACCGGGGTGTGGCTCCTTGACGAGCACCTCTATCCGGTGCTTACCGCCGATGCCGACGGCAATCCCCTCACTTATGACACGGACCCGACAAAGCTCATCCTCTCTGAGATGTACAAGGGCAACAACTCCATGTCGGTGAATTCTGACAAGTGGGTGTACCGCACCTTCTATTTTGAGGCAGCGATGGATTACAAGCGCATATTCGCAAAGAAGCATACGGTCACGGGACTTGTACTTTTCAACATGCGCAACTATCTCGATGCCAACAGCGCATCACTCTTCACAACCCTTCCTTACAAGCAGGAAAGCTTGTCGCTCAGGGCTACATACGACTACGCCCACCGCTATTTCGCAGAGTTCAATGGCGGCTACACAGGCTCAGAGAACTTTGAGCCAGGGCATCGTTTCGGCTTCTTCCCCGCGTGGGCCATTGGCTGGGTACCCTCAGAGGAGGCTTGGTGGAAACCCATTTCCAACATCATCTCTTTCCTCAAAATCCGCTATTCTGACGGCTATGTCGGCAACGACTCGTCAGGCAGCCGCTTTGCCTATTTCACGCAGATTGGCAGCTCCGGCAGCAATTATTCAACCTATTGGAGCCGCAATGGCGCCACGGGAGCCATGTATTATGACAATTATGGCTATAAGGCACAATGGTCTAAGATCCATAAGCGCGACCTCGGCATAGAGATCAACTTCTTCAAGGACGACCTGACGTTTGTATTTGATTTCTTCAACGAGCGCCGCACGAATATCTTCGTGTCGCGCGAGAACGTGCCTTTTGTTGCAGGTTTCGCAAAAGGAATTTCTGCCAATATGGGTGTCGTGAAGAATACCGGCTTCGAGGCAAGCTTTGAATACAGCCATACATTCAATAAGGACTTGTGGCTTTCTATTCGCGGCAATATGACCCAAAACCACGACAAGGTGATTGAGAATGCCCAGGCAGCCCCGGCCTATCCTTGGCTTGACCAGCGTGGCCACAATGTGCTCGCACAGTGGGGATATGTCGCCGAGGGCCTTTATACGAGCGATGAGCAGATCAAGGAGCGCAACATCACGCAGTTTGGTGAGACTTATCCGGGTGAGCTCGTGAAGCCGGGCGACATCATGTACAAGGACCTGAACGATGACGGCCACATCGACGAGTACGACCGCATGTGCATCAGCCGTGGTGACATTCCGGAAATCTATTACGGCTTTGGTGGCGACCTGCGTTATAAGAACATTGGCCTGGGAGTCCTTTTCCAGGGTACGGCCAAGGCCGACCGCATACTCTCTGGCGACGGTATCCTGCCTTTCCAGAGCTCGTCTGGCGGCGGCACGCTTTATGCCAACATTACCGACCGCTGGTCTGAGGAAGACCCGACGAACACAAACGTGTTCTATCCGCGCCTCGCATGGGGTGCCAATGATGCGTCCAACATCAACAACTACGTGTCTTCTACCTGGTGGAAGCGTGACATGGGATTCCTGCGCCTGAAGCAGTTCACCATCTCGTACTACTTCCCCAAGTCATGGCAGCGCGGCGGGTTTATCAAGGGAGGCCGTTTCTACTTCATGGGCCAGAATGTCTTGACGTGGAGCAAGTTCAAGCTTTGGGATCCGGAGCTCAACACCTCCAATGGTATTTCCTATCCGAATGTGCGCACCTTCTCGCTTGGTGTCAATTTTAACTTTTAACTTTGAATAATACACTATTATATATGAACAAAAAGATTTTGGCAATTACATTCGCGGCGATGGCCATGTTTGGTCTCTCTTCCTGTGAGGACTACTTCGATGATGTGCCGGACAACGCCACCTCGCTCGAAGATGTCTTCACCAACCGCGGGCAGTCGCTTTCCTGGCTGACCAATGTCTACCATTATATCCCGGACTGGAGCAACCGTTACGCAGGCACTGGAGGAGGCGATGTGTCTTTCTATATAGGTGCCGCGACGACGGAGGGTTATCTGCCGTGGGACTGGGTGCCGGCGCTTGACATCATCCACGGTACGCTCTATCCTTCAACGGGGCTCGTCTCCACCATTTGGACTAACTATTATCGTGCCATCCAGTACGCCAACATTTATCTGGCCAACATAGACAACAATCCCAACATGGACAGTACGGAGAAGGAGTGGACCAAGGCTGAGTGCCGCTCGCTGCGAGCTCTGTTCTACTTTGAGCTGATGAAGTTGTATGGTCCTGTACCGGTGGTCGGCGACCGTGTCTACGGTGTAGATGATCCCTTGGCGGACATGCAGCTTCCGCGTGCATCAGTGGACGCCTGCTTCAATTACATTATAGACGAGCTTAAATCAACCTTGGATGGTGGCCATCTGGTCTCGCAGTTCACCAACGGGGCTTATGAGGCCCAGATGAAGGGTAATCTTACCCAGGAGGCTGTCGAGGGTCTTCTTGCGGAGGTGTATCTCTTCCGTGCCAGCTATCTCTTCAATGGCGACCCTTATTACCAGAGCCTGACCAACAAGGACGGAACCAGTCTTTTCCCGCAGCAGCGTGACGAGCAGAAATGGCGTGACGCCCGCGATGCGGCAAAGCGCATCATCGACAACGGAAAGTTCAGACTGGCACTGCGTGATGCCAACGGTAAGCTCGTCTCCTCGGTAGCCAAGTCGTGTCCGTTCCGCTCAGTCTTTGCCGCAAGCATGGGCTCGTCTGACAATGAGGAGCTGATTTATGGACGTACCAGCTCAAGCAACGAGACCTATTGCATGGTACCCCGTTTCCAAGGTCTCGGCTCCAACTACGATAAGGGCGGCGGCGCATTCTCCGTGCCGCTTGAGTTCATTGACCTCTATTTCACCAACAAGGGTCTTGACATCAACAAAGACCCGGACTACTTCACCTACGACACCAGTGACCCCAAGTATTATCCGGTGCGCAACCCCCTGTCCATCACGCAGTCGAAAGCGTGCATAGACCCTCTGACGAGCTACCAGTATTTCTCACCGGGGTCGGGCCATTCCATACTTAAGCAGTTCTATGGCCGCGAGCCGAGATTCTATCTGGCCGTCACCTTCCAAAACAGGCCTTGGGACTTCGACAAGTCTACTCCCGTGGAGATGAACTATAATGGCAATTCCGGCCCTAACGGCAACACGCACGACTACCCCATCTTTGGCACTATAGTCCGCAAGAACTATTACGCCAAGGAAAGCAATATCGATATGCTTCCGCTACTCCGATTGGGCGAGGTCTACCTTAACTATGCTGAGGCTTGCGCCGAGCTCGGTGAGCTGGGTGAGGCCATGCATTACGTCAACCTGATACGTCAGCGCGCCGGTGTCCGCGAGTATGTGGGCCTCAATGCGGAGGACCGCACGCCCACCGATGCCTGGGGCAAGCCGCGCATAGACCTTGGAAATCTGACCCAGGAGCTTGTGCTCAAGGTCGTTTACCGTGAGCGTCTGATAGAATTGGCCTATGAGAATAAGCACTACTTCGATGTGCGCCGTTGGGGCGTTGGCGAAGGAAAGTGGCGTGACGGGAGCGAGATGACTGACGGCTGGATTTATCCTGCCTATCACCAGGGCGGCGAAGGCGGCGACTTTACCGGCTTCAACGTGATGAACACCGGCGTGACGGATGAGAACCAGAATGTCAATTTCTACAAACGTCTCACGCAAGACCACCGCATCTACACAAAGCGCATGTCCTTGTTCCCGATTCCTCAGGATGAGGTCAACCGTGACCCGCAGATTGTGCAGAACACGGGGTGGACAACTGAGTAACAGGATAGGTAGAAGTGTTATACGGAAAGGAGAGTGCCGGTATCGCCTGGCACCTCCTTTCCCTTTTTCAAATGACTTAAGATAATATGAACACAGATAGAATATGAAAACAGATAGAATCGTCTCGGCACTTTTCGTCGCCTTTGCAGTCCTGACCTGTCAGGCGCAGACGCTGGGAAAGTATTACCGCATTGCCTCCGGCACCCAGTCGGTGTTCCCACCGAATGCCTCCGGCTCAACGGCGCGTGTGGTGTTATGGACAGAGACTGGTGTCGCTGCGCAGCGCTGGCAGCTTGTTGACTTAGGCGATGGCCTTTATGGTTTCCGCAATGCTTACTCCGGCTTGTATCTTGCCCGCGAGACTGGCAACAACTCAGGGCAGCCCGTTTCCCAGCGCCCGCTTACAGATGCAGGTGATTACGCGAAATGGTCTGTCCAGCCTGTGGAGGGAGTAGAGGGCGCATACAAGCTCTTTACGGATAATACCAATAAGTATTGTCTGTCAAAAAATATCGCGCAGGGTGACGGTGTCATGCTCTCAACCATCTACGAGTCTACGACGGCGGCTGAGCGGACGCAATTCTATTTGGTGGAGGATGCCGCATGCCAAACATCGTTTACGGCAGCAGTGCGCGACTCCATGATGAACGGCTTCCTCAACCAGTATTATCACACGGCGGCCAACGGCCATGTGCTTGGCAATGGCGGCTGGTGGGGTGATGCCGAGATGTTCGAGACCATACTCGATGCCTTTGAGACAACAGGGGACGCGAGGTACAGGGAAATCTTCAGCGAGCTGTACAAAAATTTCCTGCAGCGCAATGGGACGGACTGGACAAACAATGAGTTTAATGATGACATCACCTGGATGGTGCTTGCCTGTGTCCGTGCCTATAAATTCTTTGGAGTCCAGGATTATCTTGACAAGGCGCGTAAGAACTATGACGCCATGTACAACCGTGCCCGCCAGCGCTTTGGCACGCTTGTCTGGAAGCAAAGCCAGGAGAACAAGCTTGCCACGAACTCCTGCATCAACTGCCCGGCTACCGTGGCGGCATGTTATCTGGCCGAGGCCACGGGCGACGAGGCCTACTATGGCAAGGCTCTCTCCATCTATAAGGCCCAGCGCCAACTGCTGTTCGATGCCTCCAACGGACAAGTCTATGACAGCCGTGCATGGAGATCCGACGGCTCCATGGAGGCGGATTTCAACCATTGGGCATCCACTTATAACCAGGGCACCATGCTCGGCGCAGCTGTTCTGCTTTATGAGTATACAGGCAATACCCAATACCTGTCAGATGCTGACAAGATATACAACTATACCATTTCCAACCTGTGCGACGGCGACAGTATTATAAAGGTCTGCCAAACCATTAGTGGCGACTTGTGTGGCTTCAAGGGTATCTTCATGCGCTACGCCCGCCGCTATGCTCATGACCTCAACCACGAGGACGCTCTGGCGTGGATGACAAAAAATGCGTGGCGGGCCTGGCAGAACCGGAACTCCAAGGGAGTGACCTGGTCGGCGTGGCTCACCAAGACCAGTGAGGACTTCAAGCGCAAGGAGGGCAATGACGAGAAAGATATTACAAATGATGCCTTCGGGGCATCTACGGCTGTTTCCGTGGCCTTCAACGCACATGTCAACCACATGTTCAGCAAGAATGCGTTTTCCACTAATCCGGCTGCGTGTTTTGACGACCTGAAATTCATGCAACTGAGTGAGGAAGATGGCGATACATGTGCCGTACTTAACTTGCGCGACGGATATGTAGGCTTCCGTCGTGTTGATTTTGGCGATAGCGGAGCACAGAATGTGGTGCTGCGTGTCAATGCCACCCAGTCACGTACCAAGTTGATTGTCTATGCCGATTCTGTTGTGGAGGACAGACGGCTTGGTAATACTGGGTTCATTACAAAGGGACAATGGCAGGACAAGACAATAAAACTGTCCGAGAGGCTTACAGGCAAACATACCCTCTATTTTGTGACCACCACTGCCGGGGCAAAGCTGCACAACTTCCGTTTTTTCGCTGATGCCGCCGGGATATCTTCTGCTTTCTGTTCGGATAGGCCCGGAAAGGTCGGCATCTATGGTATGAATGGAATGCGGGTCGGTCCTGGCGTTGATGTCAAAGCCCTGCCTAAGGGACTCTACGTCGTCTGCAATGGCAGGGATGGTGTCGCCAAGGTAATTCTTCATAGATAACCGTTGAAACCATGTAATATGAGACTTAGAAATTTACTTATACTGCCGTTCGCCGCCTACGGCTGTCTGGCTTCAGCGGCTATTATCAGCCGGGATGCGGCGAGGTCGCGTGTGCTCGACTTCCTGGCTCAGCCCATGGCCAAGAGTGCGATGAGGGCGCCGGCCGGCCTGGGTGTGCCCAACCTTGAGGAAGTTGCCTCTTCCGACTCTGCCTACTACATTTTCAATGTTGGTCGGAGGGGCTTCGTCATTGCGTCAGCCAGCGACAAGACGCAGCCCATTTTGGGCTATTCCGACAATGCCGCGTTTTCTGTCACAGGCATGCCGGTTCAGCTTCGGCTGTGGCTCCAGCGCCTCAAGGAGGGCATCCGTGCCATGGAGAACGGCACTGTAGCCTTGTCAAAGCGGGCGCAGACCGTAAGCGCGACACCGCGCCCCACGCGCAACGCCATACCCGCGCTGGTGACGTCAAAATGGAACCAGGGCGCACCCTATAACCTGTTTTGTCCGTACTACAAGGACGAGAATACGGGCGAGATGACCACAGGAGACAACCGGTCGGCCACAGGATGTGTGGCTACGGCAATGTCACAGGTTATGTATTACTGGAAGTGGCCCCAGGACTTGACGGAGGTCATTCCTGGCTACACCTCCACATGGAACATGCCCCGCACGCTTGACCCGCTGCCCCGTACCAAGTTTGACTGGGGCAACATGCTGGATACGTATGGCGGCCCCAGCCCCGAAGCATCCAAGATTGCCGTGGCAGAGCTGATGGAGTATGTCGGCCATTCTATCTCTACGGGCTATGGTCCGGCTTCAGGTGCCTATAGCGGCAATTGCGCGACGGCACTTATCAAATATTTCGACTACAATCCCTATCTGTATTTCGCCATTCACGACAACTACACCTACGACGGCTGGGAAGACCTTATCTACTCTGAGCTGGCCAAGGGCCATCCGCTCATGATGAGCGGTGACAACAGCGACCTTACCGGTGGCCACGAGTGGGTGTGTGATGGCTACGACGGCAACGGATGCTTCCACATGAACTGGGGATGGGGAGGCATGGACGACGGTTATTTCGTGCTTACGGTCATGTCGCCCGACGACCAGGGCATCGGCGGCTCGACCAGTTCCGACGGCTACTCCATGAGCCAGACCATACTGGTGGGCGTGGAGCCCAATGCCGGACAGACAGCGGATGAGGCCGACGTGCGGCTGTCGCTCATGGCCGTGAACACGCCAAACAAGACACGCTTCACGCGCAAGGACAAGACGGTGCCCTTTACGCCGGTGTTCCGTTACGACTTGGCCACGCCTTGCCACTACACGCATGCCTACGACCACAAGTTCTCTCTTTACAATGAACAGGGCGAGGTGGTCGTTGACCGTTTGTGCGGCACCAACAACCTGCCGCTGAAGCCTGGCAACCGTTCCCTTGATAATTTTGCGCAGGTGCAGATGGATAAAGACATTCCCAATGGCACTTATTACATCCGCGGCCGCAGCCGCCTGCATACTGTAGCCGGCACCGGGGAGTGGCTTGATGATGAGGGTTCTGGCGATACCTATCTTAAGATGGTCATTGAGGGCGACACCGTGCTGACACTGACCGCCATCCCAAGTCCCTACGATTTGTGCGGAGAAACCATCATACTGGAGGGTGATGGCTGCAAGGGCACTGAGCAGCGGGTACACGCCAGGGTGACTAACAAGGGCGGCCGTGAGTTTTACGGCAACATGTTCCTGCTGGAAGGCAGCCAGTGGAAGTCGGGCAACTGCGTGCAGGTGCCTGGCAACAGCACCATAGACCTGTTTTTCAAATACACCCCCACAGTGTCTGGAGATGTCCGCCTCGCGCTTTCCACGAGCAAGTCTGTCGCCGATGCGTTCTATACCCAGACCACTGCCATCAACACCGTGCGCGCCACCACGCTCACAGTGAGCAGCAGGATACTCAACCCGGTCAGCAACTCGCAGATTTACGGCAATCAGGCCCGTGTGGCAGTTTCGGTACGCAACACTGGTGACGCCCCGTTCAAAAACAACATCAAGCTCACCCCATGGCACCTCGTGGGCAACATGTATTATTTCAGTGGTGGAGAGAACCGCTTCATCAGTCTTGAGGCTGGCGGTGACACTATACTGTATTATACCGTAAACGACCTGGACTATAATGAGCAATACTGTTTCCATGCGCAGGCCACCGGCGTTGACGCTTCCAACAATTCTGCGACCGTGCGTATTGTCCGAGGCATAGATTACTGGACAGCCGACGGCTCAAGGTACAGCGTGTCAACCACCAGCAATCCAAAGTTTGGCGCTGACGTGGCCGCCGTCTATGTACCCGGTGAGACCAATGTCCCCTCGATTAGCATCGGTGATGTCTACAATCCCAACATCATCATCTACTTCGACGAGAACGCCACGGTTGGATCACGCATACTTAAAGTGTTGAAAAAGAAGGCAAAGAACATTGTCTATGGCACACAGGCCGACGAGATTACGTTCACCGACACGGCTGCGGTCTTCGTCCCCAGTCCCATTACGGCCAAGACGGCTGTCTTCAGCTACACCGTCCCTGCCACCGGCAGGAGCGAGGCATGGGGCACCCTCGTGTTGCCGTTTGCCCCGACCACCATCAGCGACGGACGGGGGCAGGCTGCTGACTGGTTCCACAACGACAGTGAGACGGGCAAGAACTTCCGCATCTTGGATTTCACGTCGGCTGCCGGACAGGAGCTCTATTTCACGCCGGCCGCAGAGCTGAAGCCATTCCATCCTTATGTCGTGGAATGGAAAGGTGCCTGGGCAAACGGCACTTTTGACATGGCGGGACAGACAATAACATTCGGTGGAACTGATGTCCAGCTGGAACAGCCGGAATATATCTCAACCTATAGCAAGGACTTCAAGTTTGTGGGAACGATGGCCGGCGATACGCTCACCGACGCATACGCGCTGTCGGCCGACGGTACTTCCTTCGTGCATGCTGCCCCGATGACGGCCTCGCCGTTCTCAGCCTGGTTCGTAGCCAACAACGACCGTGCCGCGCTCGTTACGGCACTGCCTGTCAACAAGAACGACGGCACTGCCTCCGGCATCACAGACATTGTCGGAAACGCATCAGAAGGTACAGGCCCCGTCGCGGTCTATTCCATCGACGGCAGGCGTGTTGCCGTGGTGAAAGGCAAGGCTCAGCTCGATGAGCTGCCGCGCGGCATCTATATCGTCGGCGGGCGTAAGGTGATTTGTGGAAAATAATTAAAAAACTTATAAAATCATTAGTGTCCCGTTAAAATCGGGATCAGTTAAATATTAA
>ULQK01058105.1_pt1 | contig 32087 bp, 30 predicted proteins | sample 1954371 | NCBI WGS metagenome assembly ULQK01 (sample SAMEA4835652, study PRJEB28245) | human gut metagenome | biome: gut microbiome; material: fecal sample | place: Denmark | collected 2008 | reverse complement strand
GACATCACTGGTGACATCACTGGTGACATCACTGGTGACATTATCTGCGACACTCATCATCTTCATGAACGTGGTTCGCTGTACCGACACTTGTACACCACCACAGAAGTTCTGCACTCTGGGCATGGGTATTCCTGCTGCTTCAAAACCTTCACGAATCTTCATGTAGCCACGTCCCCATGTATCAATAAATCCTGCCTTGAACATTGTATTTGCAATGTTCCTGTTGCGTGGCTTGGATGAATGCCTGCTCATAAGTGTCTCTTCTGTATAGCCCATTGGCAGTTCACCCTCATTCCAAACTTCTATATGGTCATCATAGACGTGCATCTGAATGTCTGGTCCTGTATAGTCCTTATGAGCTATGGCGTTATAGAGAATTTCTCTTAATGCCTCTTTGGGAATCTCTAATGTTTCGTAACGTTGCATGCCCTCAAATCGTACAGGTGATACAAGATATTTGCCTTGCAATAGTTCCATTACACGGTCTGCCATCTGAATGATGTTTCCCTCGACAACGTCCTGAAACATTAGGTCTGCCTCGTCCTTTCCGAAACGCCCAATCTTAAATGCTACGCTGGGGAAGAACCTTAGTGGCTTCTTGCCGAACAGCAATATGGCTGCATTCTTTAGATAGCCATCATGGTCTATGAGCCCAAGACTTTCCAGCACATCTTGTGTAGATGCTTCACGCAGGTCTTCGGGAATACGCTGAGCCTCTATGCCCTTGCGTAGGAAATAGTCAATGGCATTCCTGTCAATATCGTCTATTGAAGCCCTCTCGTTGGGAACATCATCCCACGAACGTCCCATCTTCTTCAGTATGAACTGCTGAAGGGCTGTTCCTCGCAATTCTTGTTTCGTAGAACCAGAACGATAGTGGTATGTTCCTTTGCAGGCTATAGGTATATTACTGGGCTCAATGATAATCTCAATATAGTCAAGTCCATCGGCTTGATAGAGATTTACCTCTACCACGATTCCAAGATGGGTGACAATCTTGTTGGGAATGTCCTCCATCAGTCGTTTGCTGTCTTTCACACCTATCACCTCATGAGCGTCATTGACACCGATGAAGATTCTGCCGCCTTGCGCATTGGCAAAGCCGCAAACCCATTCAAGGTATTTGTCATTCCACGACTCCTTGTATTCGATGTTCTGACTTTCGTCTTGATATATCTTCATCTTTGTCTTTCAAATTTTGTTTGTACCTTATTATAAATTGTCATTCATACGCATCAGAGGTTCCTGACCCCTTGGCATGTTAATCCTCCATTGGTTTGATAAGCGACTCTATGTATTCACGTTCAAAGAGGTCAAGTCCATACTTTTCGTAGAGTTCTTCATCTGTCCAAGGCTTTGAAAAGTCTTGAAGTGGAACCAAATCGAAGACTGAATTTATAGTGTGCTGGGTCTTCTTTTTAATAGATACCAAATATCTGAAGAATCTGGTTTTCATATAGGAAATAACATTTTCACATTGCTCTGTTGTAAAATTATGCTTCTCAGGATCATATCCAATCATGATGTAAGTTTGGGAGCATACACTTCCTCTTTCTCCTAAGAATGGTACTCCCATTATCTGATGAGGTATATTGTCTCCTCCATTATATGCTTCAGACATATAGACTTTATTTATATAGATTGAACTCTTTCCTTTTGGTATATCAGATTCGGAAATCCATCCATAACCGCAAGATTCAAGATTCTTGTTCAAATAGTATTTTATTGGATGTTGAGCATCCTCAACTTTACTATATGATTTCCAACTAGATGTCAAAATTGCATTTGCACAATCGGTGAAATAGTTTGAAGCAGCAACAAGGCTTGAGAATGCTTCATGTTCAAAAAACCTTCCTTCAACGTTAACTACTTTATTGATGATGCTAACAGCATTTATATCACGCACTACAACACCAAGTCCCAATGAATCCAATACTTCAAAGGTCATCTTGGATTTGCCAGCTACATGGAAGTAATAATTACACTTGTCGTTATAATTTTTATCATACAAGAAATAATTAACTCCTCCCTTTATTTCTACACTTTTAAAGCAATCTTCAGAAGTATGGAAATCATGCATTGTAACGAAGTGATTACAATGAAGCATGTAATTAACCCATCTTTCATTTACACCACGTCCTGTATTAGAAAGCCAACGACTTGGAGTAATGAGTGATACATATTGCGATGTTACTTTTGTAGCAATATCAATGAAAGAAGGATAGATAGCACCTGCTAACTGACTATTATTAGCAGACGTGTCTGATATTTGTGAAACCTGATATGGAGGGTTTCCTATTACTGCATTAAATTTCATTTCTTGTTTACTTATGTTACCTTTCCAGAAACCAACAGATTTCAATTCTTTTATAAGAGTCTCTTGATCATTTTGAGTTCTTTCTATAAGCTTTTCCGCTTTAATATTCGCCCTCTTTTCCACCTGACGAAATCCGAAGAGCGTACGTCTTGTGATGCCCACAGCCATTGGGGTATTACAGATAACGAACATGTTATCCGTTACGATGTCATCCCATACGACCTGTTCTTCCTGCACACTGACGTTCTCCATCTCGATACACTCAGCCTTAACATATTCTTCGAGGCGGCGGCGATAGAGGGAATAAGTGACATAAAGGGGATAGAGACCAGTCTTTGAGTTGATCTCCAGAATCTTTGTCTGTACCTCACCAGAGAGGTCAACATTATCGAAGAGTTGCTTAGTGACATCACCCTGATCAACGAAACGAGGAGTGTCGAGCTGTCCAGTCTTCTCATCGAACGTCTCATCATAGAAGCAATAGCCACCAATGGTATCGCTCATGTGCATGTTCACCACACGCCATGGGGTAAGCACGGTTTCCTTATCAGGATTACGGAAGTAAGAGAATATTTCTGCAATCTGCTTGATACGTTCGTCAACGTGCATGAAATCAGCTTCGCGAGTGAGGGCACGATATTTCTTTCCTGCTTCTTCAAAGCGAGTGGCATTGAAACACTTGCGAATCTTGTTGAAATCCTCCTTTGATATACCCTTTGGCATGAACTCTGCCCATGATTCATCCTTAATCTTACGAGTGAAGTTGTCAACCGTAAGGTCTTCCTTTGGATCACCTGCATCTGCACCACCATACATAAGGAGAGGGATGCGAAGGGCAATACCACGAATGTTTGTCATACGAGCCTTGAACTCCTCACGAGCCTTCTTCAATTCCTCGTTACGAGCCAGACGCTCTGCTTCCTTCTGAAGCCATTCCTCACGCTGTTCGTCAGACCATTCTTCCCACTGCTTCTTAAACTTCTCGTCCTTAGCCGCTTTCTTCTTTGCTTTTTCAGCAGCCTCGGCTTTCTTGCGACGAATGCTCTCCTCGTATTCGGCACGCTCTTCCTCGGTCATGTGGCTAAGGTCAACAGCCTTCTTTGCCTCCTTTCGCTTTTCATCAGGAGCCTGACCGCCATTCTCACCAATATGATTGACAAGGTCTTTGTCAATCTTATTAAGTTCCTCTTGATTGTAGAGGCAAGGATCATCAAAGCCCTTGCGTACAAGGCGGTCGATGAAGACATTCTCCAACTGCTTGTAGATGGTGTTGACATCGAGCGGACTCATCTTGCCACCGTCCATAGAGATGACAGGACAGAGAGCAATGAAGTCGTTGACGGTCTCCTTGTCGCGAAGCTCCTGTGTCTTCTCCTCTTCACCTTCCTCCTCCTTCTTCTCCTTTGCCTTTGCCATAGAAGAGAACTTGGCAGTCTCTGCTACAATCTTCAGGGTGCGGTCAGGAGCAAAGTCAAAGACATAGCAAGAGGTCTTCATCTTGCCATCAGGAGTCTTATAAGGTGACTGTACACGGAAGATGGTCTGCATATACGTAGCAGCACCATCACCTCCTTTCAGATAGAGGACGGCTGACCATGGGCGTACGGTAACACCCGTGGTGAGACGACCGCACGAAATGGTAATAGTGCTTGTCTTTTCCGGCAATTCGCCAATGGCATTGTTTACGGCATCCAGAGCATTCTCATTCTGCTCGTCAATATCACCCTTACCGGCAACATTGACAATGTCGAAACGCTTGAACACAGGATGCTCACGCAACAGCTGTGTGAGTGCTGCAGCTTCGTCAACGTGCGACACGACCCATAGGGTGTGACGGAACTGCTGACGGTATTCGGTTGTAGAGAATGGGAAGTTGTTGGTAGCGTCCTTAGTACAGAGCAACTGAAGGAACTTCTTAACGTCTTCCTCATGTACAAAACGACCTTTGGCTCCTTCAGGCATCTGAGCCTTATCTGCCTTTGGGTTACCTGTCCATGTGCGAAGGAACTCATTGAAGGTGAACACACCATCGTGATCCACAACATCCTTAATGTTATTAGTGATGTCGTAGGTAAAGATGTTCATCTTTGGCAACTCAGCGTATGGGTTAGGCTCATAAGGGTGCTCAACGCTCCATGCAAGTTTTGCCTGTTGCTCTGACACATAATCCCAAGTGAAGATTTCTTTTTCCTCAAAGTCTTCATACAGATTGAAGGGAGTGCCTGAGAGATGGAGCATTTTTGTCTTCTCCTTCTTCAAAAACTCATCAATAACACGCTTGCCAAGGGCTGTACGTGTTCCCTCATGTGCTTCATCTATGACCACTAAGTCCCAGTCGGTATTGAGAATGTCTGCCTTCAGCTTCTCGTTCTCCTTGGTAGCATTATGACCGAACATGTCCTCCTGCTTGTCCTTATTCTTCAGTTGAGTCTTCGCATTAACAAGCTCAGAAAGACGGAGATACTGCATGGAAACAAAGAAGACATAGTGATTGTCCTCACTCTGGTTGGCAAACTTTTCCAAGTCATAGAACTTACGCTTATCGTGCTGCTCATCATCGAAAAGTGTGCCAAAGTCCCATTTCCTTTTCTGGTTCTCGTTTCCTGAGATACGGTCGGTGACTACGTTATCAAAATCATCTTTCCAACTCTTGTTCACCACAGGACGATGAGTAACGATAAGCGTGCGCTTAACATCCATCTCGCGAGCGAGCTGGAGGGCACAGAGCGTCTTACCGAAACGCATCTTGGCATTCCAAAGGTACTGGGAATACTTTGGCTGTACCGTCCACTGATAGCCAGAAGCCTTGCTGCCACTGCGCTTGCAGAAATGGGCTTTGGCTCGGTCGATGGCATCTCTTTGCTCTGAACGAAGCGTTATCTGGTCATTTCCGAAAAGCAAAGTGCCAAATGACGCTTGTATCTCTTCTAATGTATTAAATGTATTGTCCATAGAAGTAGAGGGTCTTATTGTTGAGTTTTATTTTTATTCACTAATGATTCAAAGGTTTGCTTTGGAGCAGATTGGTCATGAAAGTCCTGAGCCTTCAAGGTGGCTTTCTTCAGGTTTATACCATCGAAGAAGTCTTTGATAATACAGAATTGCTCATGAAGTCCTGCTGGTTCAAGAACTGGTTGACAGACCTTAGGATAGCCCCAAAATTCTTCTCCGAACAGACTTCCCTGCATATTAGCTTCTCTTGCCTGCATCGTCCTGGTATATTCTTCCATCTGCTTTCTGTGCTCTTCTACTCTTGCCAAGCGTCTCTTAATATCATCCGCATAGCCTGGTAGTCCGTATGTCAAACCGTCCATTTGCCACACATTCCAAGAAACGATATAGGCAACTCCAGGCATCATTCGCATCTTGTTCTGATTGAACTTCTTTTCTCCAAAGCGGGCGATGTAGTGCTCCTCGAAGGTGAAGAAGAGTGCTTCGCGAGCAAGAAGCAGGTTGTCGCCTTGCCATTCAAAGCCGTAGGTTGACCTTAGTGCCACCTTTGCCCAAAGAATCCATTCCTTGGAGTCCTTAGTATTTTCAGATACAATACGCAGCTTTCGGTCGAGCATTCCTATGCGAAACTTCACATCCATGTTGTATTCACCTGTGACAGCATCATATCTGTTGCAAAGATAGGGAGCCTCACCACAAGTAATCTCCAAACGCATGTCGGCAACGTAATCTTTCCAGTCTTTTCCTGTGCCCTCAAATGAAATGGGTCTCTCATTGTCAATCCATTTATGTGGGTCTTCAGGGTCTGGAGAGTTGAAAAGTCCTTCCGTCCTGCCAAACCATGCCTCGTCGATAAGATTGTTCTGGGCATTGCATATCCATGCAGGAGTAAACACCTCGGCCTTGTCTTTGGCACGCTGTGTCTGTTCTCTCTTTGACTTGACAGCACGAGGGCGTATCATCTCCTGATAGTGCTCTTTTGCCTCGGGCGTTTGCTGGATGATGGTATCGTACTGCTCTTTTGTTACCACAACACCATCATCTGAAATGTATGACGTAATCTTGTCGAGCGTTATGGGAGCATAGAAAGTGAACTCTTCTCCCAATTCGGCGTACGAGTCGGTTGCCCAGTAGATATTCTGCTGGGTGGTATGATCTTTGAGGAGATTCATACATACCTTCTCACCATAGCTTATGAGGAGCTGGTTCTCACTTATATCTGCTTCTCTTGTCATATTCTGTACAAATTTAACGTACTATATTGCAGTCTTCCTGCACAGATGCATACTTTTTTAATATTTCCTGTAATTTTTCTGCTATTTGCCTCCTTAACCATTCAGGTTTGAGCACTTCAACTTGATTTCCGTAGGAGAAAATCCTTGCTTCGAGCTCTTTGTTCGGACGGACGGTCAACCGGATGATATGTTCCTGTTCGTCTGCCGTTTCCTGTGACGGATGGATGGGTTTGTTGACTACATAGGGAAAACGAGATTCGTCAAACTTCAGCAGCACCTCCTCGGGGACTGGATGGTCAGCAGGCAGGGTAACACCGACAACATCCTTGAAATATTCATTGAAGTCTATGTCAGTATTAGGAATAAAAGGTACATGTGCTCGTGAGAACTTTACGATACGGTCAAGTGCCTTGTTGGTAATGTAGTTACCATGGCTGCCTTCCTGCAATCCAATAAGGAACCAACGACCATTGAACTGTTTGATATGATAGGGGTGGATAGTGGTAGTAAGTTCGTTGCCTGCAAAGGTGCGGTAGAGAAGGTTCAATGGCTGATGGTTCATAGCAGAGTCTATCAACTCGCCCAAGAACTCTGTGCCTTTCAGAAGGTCGTTGTGCTCAAATGAAACCACATTCTCTGGGTTGGGACGGACACCAAAACGAAACTCCAGGTTGGAGATAACATCTTCTAACCATGCATTGGTAGGTACTCCACGGAACCGGCTAAGAATATCTATCGTAGAACGGAGCGATATGACTTCTTCTGCCGACAGTTCGTTGTTGAATATAGAGAAGCTCCTATCGGAATAGCGATAGTAGCATTTGCGTCCTTCACACGGATAAGCTTCTATTGGAGCATTGTATGTTACTCTATCCTTCATGTACTTGATGTCTTCATGAATCTGACGGATGCTGATTTGTGTTCCGTACAAGTCCATGAGAGCATCATTTACTTTATCCAGGAGATCTTCAATAAAGTATTTGTGATGAAAGTCGCTGAAGCAGCGGTCAAGTATCTGATAGCGAAGCTGGGCATTCTTGTTTGTTGGCATAGCGTCTTGTATTTAGGATTGCTTGGTATTCTTTATCGGCACTACATCATCAAGTCTGACGAGATCGTTCATGTCACATTTGAGACATCGAGCAATCTCTATCAAGTTCTCCAAGGTGGGCTGGGAAGTGTTTGTTACCCATTTGGAGATAGTGGCAGGGTCTTTGCCCAACATTTCTGCCAGTTCCTTGTTTGTCAGCATGCGCTCCGCGAGCATAACTTTAATCCGATTTAGAGGTTGTTTCTCCATTTTATACTTGTTTATATAATAATTTATGTTGCAAAATTAAGGTATTTTCTTCTAAAAACAGACTTTATAGATAGAAATTTCTCGTGTAAAGCAAAAAAATAGACGAAGAAGTCAATAGTCTGCCACTTTTTGTGTATTTTTGCATGAGAAAATGTTTTTCTGTCTGTGCAGATAGGATGCATCGTTATATTATAATTTTGCATTCAGACACTTATCATCGCAAGACGTTAAATCAAAGTCTCAATTAAAAAACACTGTAAGATGAAGAAGGAAAACATCTACACGGACGAAGAACTCTATTGGATGACAGGTGGAGATGCAGGAACCTTACCAACACGCATTATTCCATCTGAAATCTACTCGTTAGCACCAAATGAGGTATTCGTTTTTGGAAGCAATGCCCTGGGGATGCACCACGGAGGTGCTGCTCGTGTCGCTTACAATGAATTTGGTGCAGAATGGGGGAACGGCGAAGGTATGCAGGGACAGTCGTATGCTATTCCTACCATGGAGGGTGAACACAATACCATGCTTGCTATAGGTCGATTCACCCGTTATGCTAAGGAGCATCCAGAACTGAAGTTTATGGTAACTCCCATAGGATGTGGCATAGCAGGTTATACGCCAGAAGAGATTGCCCCGATGTTAGGTGAGGCTGCCTCTCTGGAGAATGTTTATCTGCCTATCAGTTTCTGGAAGGTGCTGATCACAAATTATAATGATGCTTGAATAATGCAGACATTCCTTAACTATACAATATTCAAAGAAATGGAAGATAAGACTCTATTAGATATTTTGGTTGAAGACTTAGCCTGTAACAAATCAGACGATGAAATTCGCCTACATATCAATAAGTTAATTAGACATGACAATTGCAGTCTTTCGACAATAACATCTGCAATAGCCAACTCGCAGATCAATGAATACATTGATTTGGAGTTATTCTCATACTGTATAAACAGAATTGTGGAGAGTAAACAAGTTCAGGATTATCTTGATATTATTAAGGATTATGTATCTGACATATTACGTAAAGATAGGGCTGAGAACATTGAAGAGTTTGTTGTTGGTCTAATAATAGATACTAATGGTTACAAAAGACTAATTGGAAGACAATTGTGGGATTATCTTAATCTTAATAACTCTGATATTAACCTACTATCAATGCCTGAAGAGTTTCAGGGACGCTTTGTTATATCAATGATGCAAGATTTAGGAAATCCAGAAAAGAGATTAAAAAAAACGATTTTGTTCTTTAATAGCGAATTTCCTACTGTACGAAAAATATTGGTTACAATTCTTAAAGAATACGCTTTGAATTATTGTGGAACTGTCAGTAGGCAAATAAAAGAAGTCGTGTTAAATCAAAGCGAAGAACACGAAGAGTTTTTGAACTTCTTGCATAGCATAGATAATAGATACGCTTATATGAATAAATGCAAGGAACTTGATTCTAACTATTCAATGCCTTTAGTCCTTGAATGGTGTAATCGCAGTATAAGAAAGAATATGAAAGAGGCTATCAAGGATGCTGAAAGCAAGCGAGATTCATTTATTGATAAATACATGACGAAGGTTGTATTAGGAAAAGGTGGAGGATGGCGAGATAAAGATGGTAATGTTCAGGGGTTGGCTCATATCAAATTCTCACGAGAGATGCCTATCATGATAAATTCTATGAGTCCATTAGAAAACTTAGAGTGGAATATTAAAATATTGTTGGACTGGAATATAATGGTTAAAAAGAATGAAGAATAGAATCATCAGAGAATATCTTGAATCTTTGAAAGAAGATAAGGAGTTGGATTATATATTCCCCATCTTATTGGATGCGATGGGTTTTAGAATCGTTTCAACTCCAAAAAACTCGAAAGGACAGCCACAACATGGTAAGGATGTTGTGGCTATTGGTTGCGACATGGACAATAAAATTTATCGTTGGTATTTTGAATTGAAAGGAAATGCGTCAAAAGATATTACGACAACCAACTTTAATGCTCAAGATGGAGTCAGGGATTCTCTTTTAGAGGCAAAAGATGTGGCCTACGAAAGTCAATCCATACCAAAGTTTAATGAGTTACCAGTAAAAATAGTATTTGTACACAATGGAGTTCTCCAGGCAAATGCAGAACCTGCATTTAATGGATTTATCAAAAGAGAATTTAAGCCTGGAGAGTTTGAACGTTGGGATATTGAACAATTAACTCATTTATTTGCAGAACATCTTTTTGAAGAATGCCTGTTTGCAGATGACGAGTGTTATTCATTGTTCAAGAAGACCCTGGTTATGTTGGATGCACCAGGTTGGAATACTAATGACATAAGCACTATAGTAGAAATATTTTTAAGGAGGTGTCCATATGATGCTAAACCTAATAAGAGGAAAGTTCAAAAATCATTTGCTGGACTTAATCTTATTTTGGCGATTATATACAAGTATTGTATGGATAGTGGTAACCTTTTGCCAGCAAAATGGAGTTCTGATATAATTGTTTTAAAAATATGGACCTGGATTCTAAAAAACAAAAAAGAAAATTGCAGTTTATATATAGAAAAATTCCACAACATATATAACCTACATATATCAATATATGAATCATATATTAATAAGTTGTTACCCTTAGCCAGAAGCTATAAGGGTCTCTATCATCCTGCTGGTACTCAGTCTGAGATAATCTGTTATCCTTTAAGATGTTATGATTTTCTAAATGATTTACTTTATTATTTAATCTCAACGTACGAAATAGAAGACGAGAACTTGTCATCAAAGGAAAGTACGATAGATATACTTAACCAGCTAATTAAATCAAACAGTGGTTTTGATCTACCTTTACTTGACAATCACTCTATTTCTTTGATATTATTGACGAAATATATATGGTGTCAGGAACACGCTCTTGATGATTTGCATGTGAAAGATTATTATGAATATATTTGTCGAGTGTGCAGAAATGTAATTATTCGTCACAAACAGAATAATATGTTTCCTGAATTATATAGCAATCTAAAAGAAGTATGTGCAAGTATGTATAAAAAATCGTCAGAGTATGTTGATAGTTCCTCAATGTTTCTTGTGGTACTTATTGAGATTATTGCACGTTTCGATATGCCTTTGTTGTATAAAGAATTAAGGTCAGAAATACTGGAATCGAAGGTTAATCTTCAGATTCCATATCCGATAGACAGTGAGGATTTTGAGGTTAACTTCTTTGACCACCATCTACATGAAGAAATGTCGGTTGAAACAAATATTGAATTACCAGAAACAGTGGAAGAGTTCCGTGAGAAATTTAGAATATTATATAATCCCGTTCACTTTCGCACGGATGAAGTTGGGTTTGTTAATCTTAGATTGTTGGCGCATATTCATCATAAAACTGAATTCTTCCCTGATTTTTTGGATTTTGGTTTTCTGCAACAATCATAGATTATCCCGCTTGACGAAGTGCTCACACTGTGGATCTTTCAGAAAGATGCAGTACCGACCTCCTTGCTGTTTATACTTGCATCGGCATAGGATAAGATGGCCATCCAAGGCTTTGCTATGCCAGTCATAGCTGTTGGCACAGTCCTTACATTGATAGACGATAGCTGGTTGGAGCGTTTGCTGTTTTCTTTTCTTTGGTCTTGGCATCGTGATATGTCTTAGCGTTTGAATCCTATATGCTTTTCTCTTTGTAGAAGGGCATCACTCATGGCGAATGACAATACCATAGCATTGCCCAATGCTTCTGAAGCTGCTTTCGCTGTGGTTCCTGTATCTACCACGTTGTCGATAAGGCAGGGAATACGGTCAGAAGGCAGTTCTCTTGTCTGATAGAAACCCATATCTCGACCAGAGAGCAGATGTCCTCTCCGCTTTGCCTCGTACTGTGATTCATGCTCTCTGCCTCGTAAGGCATCTACGAAAGGGAGACGAGTATAAGACGAGAGGGCTTGTGCCAAACGTAGGGTCTGGTCTGCGACTCCATGATGACCGGGAATAGGAACAAGGACAGCATTGGCTGGTACGAGGGGTGCCATTTTCCTTGCAGCATAGTCAATGGCATCAGAGTCTCCCTCCTTTATACTATGGGCTATCCACTGGTTGATACCATCGTAGTATCTGCCAGTGGATAGGAAAGTGATGCCGTCTGATACGGCTTTTTGGGGTTCATTTTCTGTCATGGAGTGAAAAGCAGCATGAGTTCAATATATCGTCGTCGCTCGATGGAGGGAACTCTTTTGCCCCTCCAACGGCAATACTTTACATAGTCGTCTCTGATATTCCTGTCGCCGGCTTCCAGCTTTTTCAAGACCGTACTCTTAGGGTATCTGCCCTTGCAGCCAAGGACTTTATAAGGACCGATGTTGTAAGCCAACGCAGCAAGAAGCAGGGAGTCCTGACCGTATGAGCGGAACATGGCACAGAGTTCTCTGAGGTCTTTCCGCAGCAGGTCTTCCGCTTCCCTTGCAGTCATATCGGAGGAGTATTTCTCTCCTGGGCGTAGTTTGTGCCCATACCCGACATACGGGTAATCCTTTTTGCGGTGTAGCCCTTCATAGAACCTGATACAGCAAACCGCTCGCTCGAAGGGGGATAGTTCAAAGAGCGTTTTTGATGCTGCCTCATTTCCATCGGAGGACTTCTGGGTTTGGGCATTGACCGATAAACTTATTGTAATCAGAGCGATAATACTGATAATCTTTAGTCTCATTATGTGTTTGACGTATCTTAGTTTTGCGGCAGACTGCCAGCCATGGCAATCATCTGGTCGTATGTGCTCTGAGAGATATTTCCATGACGGAACTCATTGTTGATATAGTCAAGTGTACGCCCATAAGTGCCAGTGACACCTGAACCCATGTGGTTGTAGATGTCCATAAGACTGTTGGCGATGTCCATATTCGAGCCTGGAGGGAAGGTTATCCAGTTGCCCGCCTTGTCAGATAGTGGTGGAATGGTTGTGTTGATGCCACTTTGGGAAATGCCACCCCTGTCTGTGGTAAGGAAGCCATTGGATGAGCCTCCTGCTCCGTTCATAGCGATGTCGGAGCCGTTGCCAACAGAATATGACTCATAGCCAAAGAACTGAGGTAAGGAGATAGCCATGCAGACAAAACAAAGGCAGCTGCCCACACTCGTGACAATTCGCTTTGAAACCTGTTGCGGTGAGGTCTGCATATCCATGTAGATGGACGCTGCACCAACAATGGCTATAAGTGCCGCAATGGCATAGCACAGACCTTGAATGAACGGCACATAACTGTAGATGCCGTCCGATGCTCCCAATAATGCTTCCGAGCCTGTCTTTGCGAAACCCGGTATGGCTAATGCATGGGTAGCCGCTATCATGAATAACTTCTTCATATATAATCTGTTTTTCGTTGTTTACTAAGTCTTTACCTTAAACATCAAAATGGTTTTTATCATTTCCTTGACATCAGCATTGACGCTTACGAAATTCTGATAAAGGATGCGTTCCTTGGCATCCTTCGATGGGAAGGTGTAGAACTTCGGTATCTTGTAATGCTCGTAGTCTGCCTCCTCCTTGGCAATCTCCTTCATGTCAAAGTCGGTCTTGCAATAGAACTTCGAGGTCTGGAACTCTGCTGACTCCTGGATATTCATGCTGTCACCCCGACCGGTCTTGGTCTTGATGAAGTCACGGGCTGCCTGACCGCATATCCAGCCTGTCGGCATATCGGAGATTTTACTTGCAGGAACGAGGCTGTCCATATTCTCATTCAGATTGATGGAGGTCTTATCCCTGTCGATAGTGACACCCTTTTTGAGTTGAACGACCTTGCCGAAGATGTCATTGCTGAGCCATTCCAAGGTTTCCTTTGCTCTTGCTGAACCGCTCACCACATTACCAACAGTGGTGATGACCTTCTGCATACCCACTTTGCCATAGTCGGATTCAAGCTGTGGCAGTTCCTGGAAGCCTAATGTCACACTGACCTTGTTGCTTCGGGCAGTACCAATAAGTCTGTCAATCTTATGGAAATACAAGGTCGGCAACTCATCGACGATAATGCTGACAGGCACGTTCTTGCCCTGACCGGTATTCACTCTTGTCACAAGGCGGTTGAGGATAAGAGCATTGAGGGCACCGATGATGCTCTCCATCTCTGGGTCGTTGGCAATGAGCAGGTAACTGGGGTTCTTCGGGTCGCTCACCTTCAGGTCAAAGTCATCGCCATCCTTGTGGAATATCCAATACGACTCCTTCGTGGCGAGACGAGAGGTATAGACACGCAGCGTACCAATCATACCCTCCAACTGCTCCATGGCATTATTCTTCATGGCAGTCTGGAACGGACCAAGCAATGGGGCAACCTCTGGGTCTGTTTCCAACACCTCAAAGATGACCTTGTAGTCTTGGTTGAGAAAAGAAAGGATATGGGGCATGTCGCTATATTTGCCAAGCCAGTAGGCAGCTTCCACCTCCCTGCCTGTATGGTCAAAGACACGTCCTGTAGGCTTCTGGATGAAAGTCTTGGGGTCGGTGGTCATCTCTGCAATCAGGGCATTACCATCCTTATCGTATGGCACTTTCTTGTAGTTCACGAAGAAATAGATGCAGGCAGCCAGGAAGTTGACGGCAGATGTCTGGAAGAACTGGTCACTGCCACCTCCACCTTCTTTCTTACCTTTCTGCAATGACTCCAGGAGCGTTTCAGCCGTCTCGCTGGCAGCTGCAAGATTGCCAATGTATTTCTGCTGGATAGGATTGACACGTCGGGAGTACTCTACATCGACGAAGTTAATGATATTGAACTTGCATCCGTCAGGAAGGTTGCCTGCTTTCTGGTTGATCTTATAATGGTAGTAGAGTTTCTGCGCAAGGGTGGGAAACTTGTAGTCGTACACCACCATGGCAAAACCTTTCTTGCTGTGCTGACGGATGAACGGCTCGATGATGGAGAAGGTCTTACCCGAACCTGGAGTGCCGACCACCCACGTGCCACGGAACGGATTGACGATGTTCACCCATCCCTTGCGGAACTTACCCTTGTAGTAGTACCTCATGGGGATATTCACGCTGTACTTGTTCTCCTGCAACTCCTGACATTGCTCAAAGCTCTCGTTCTCAAAGTTGAAGCGGTCTTTCAGCAGCCCTTCCTTCAAGAACTTGGAGATATTGTCAAGAGCCACATGGATGCAGACAGTACCCAAGATAGAGGCTGCCATATAGAGCCAGATGTTCAAAGTGATGGTGTAGAACCTTGTGTCCATCCGATGACCGAAGAGCCAGATAGACAATATGGTAACAAAGAGTCCGCCGACCAAAGGATATAAGACCTGTCTGCGTGCATCGAACTCCAGATGTTTCTTGTTTCGCGTACCAATGCAGGTGATGCAGATAAGCAGTATGGTGGCTATTTTGCTCCAGACAAGGTTGCCATCATGGTATATCATCCATCGTTTGATGCGACCGTGTATGTCTGTAACCAACCCACCAAGGAAGTCCAACTGTTCCGGCTCCAGTGCGTAGGCGAAGAACTCCATTAGGATGGAGACGTAAATCACCGCCCTGAATATCTTGTAAAAACCCTGTAACTCTTTGCTTTCTTCCATTTACTTTACTATGATGTTGGGTAATAATTAGAAAAGGAAGAAGGATGCCACGGTGGACACCCTCCAATCCTCTTTTAAGTTTTATTCGTAGCCGTTGATGGTCTTCTCAGACTCTACTGTCCACGGAGAGATAGTTGCTGATATAACCTCCAGGGTGTTACGCACAGGCTTCAATGAATAGCTGTAGGAATGACCTGCTTTCCACGTGTCGTTTGTGAGGAATACAAAGTTCTCCCCATTACTCAGTTGCAATGTCATGTCCGGCATAACCTGTGCAGGAACATAAAGCGTATATTCCATGTGGTCACTTTGAGGGTCGCCGAAATAATAGGTCGTCACAGACTCGTCACTGCATTCCACCTTTCCGGTCTTGATATTGAAAGTACCGCTGTCAAAATAACCGATGAATGTGAGTAGGCTTCCTGCAAAATCGTTGGTGGTGAAACCGTATTCGGGTGAGGTATAGACCTTGATGATGACACGCACCATCTGATGGGTGAAGTTCAATGTAAGGCTCGGACTGACGTATGATGCCGTCCCACTGGCAAACAGGAAATCATTGACCTTCTGCTCACTCTGTACTGCTGCTTCCGGCACTTGGAATTCTATGATGTCGTTAGTAGGATTTGCCATGTAAGGATAGTAGGCATTGAAGGTGTGGGTGTCTGTGTCCTTAAACCACACGGTGCTGGCACCGAGAAACTGGTTGGTGCTGCCACTTCGAGTGAACTTCATGTTGTCCATCATCCCTGTGGAGGAGATGCCAATCATGTCATTAACTTCCCACTGGTTGTCCACAGCTCGTGTCGATACGGCTGGGTGCAGCATCTCCAGGTTGGTAAACACCTGTAGCTGCTTGGATGATGTACTGTCGGTCACAACCACCGAACCACCTCCGCCTGGCAGGTAGATCTCATTGACGATGTCTTGGTCACAGGACGTGAGGAGCATGGCTCCAAGTCCTAACATAAGAAACAAATTCTTTTTCATTGCTTGTAATTTTTGATGTTAAACATTAAGATGAATTATTATATTGCTATAGCTTAGTAATCAATTGTTTAGTGTGATAATTGGACGTATCTTGTGTGGCTGTGTCTTGGGCGTTTCCTGTATTGAGCCACTTGCAAGAGAATAGAGCCATGCCTTGGCTGTTTCCTGCCCCCGTACCTCTGTCGATGTCCAATACCAGCAGAGGTCTGCGTCATCAGGTATCGGTGTCCCTCCACACTTTTCAATCAGCGGGTTGACAGACTTCTTGACACTAAAGAGCAGACGCATCTGTGCCACAGAGGGTATATAGGCACTCTGCCGGTATGCCCACATATCAATGACTATACTTGCAGCAGGTGAAGTGCCCGTGGAATACATGGCGTGGGTGTTGCTATTACCATCGTAGGCCATAAGGTCTGCGGATGTTTTATGTGTGATGCCGAGAGAGTCTGAATAGGCTAAGGTGGCAAAGTCGTCAAGATATACCGCATAGCCATTTCCTTCCACATCCTCGTTGTGGTTGACGTAGAAGACAACGGCAATAGGTGTTTTTTTTAACGAATCTACATCCTCATAGCGGACAATGGCACCGTCAGTGCAGACAATGTCACCTATCTTCATCGCTGTATCAGGAAAGTCGATATGCTCGTCACATGAGGCGAAAACGGCTGCTAAGACGGCAGTAAACATGAAATGGATTATCTTCATCGCTATTATTTCTTTAGGGTTGGTATCTTGAATCCTATCACTATGCCTGTCCTGAACAGGTCTTCTCGCTTGGGAAGGGTCAGGTCGCATTTGGCTTGCAGAAACAATCCCCAACCGTGACGGAGGGCGAAGTTATGTTCATAGCCGACATGAATACCTCCAACGAACTTGTCGGTATTACTGCCTGCACTGCCTCCGATACGCAGGTTGCCGTAGTTGTTGCGACCTCTTGTGACACAGGGCTTGTAGGCGACACCGATGCCCCATGTGCGGTAGTTGTTCCAGAAAGACTCTGGGCAGACATGTCCGCAGGAAGCACATTCGTCCCATTTCAGGTAGGCATTGAAGAAGTACTCCCATGCATTATGGTAACGGGTCTCATGCTCCCATGCGAGTGTTGCGTCAAGTCCTCGCTCATACAATGCTCCAACACCAAGACTGATACGGTCACTATGGCTTTGGGCAAACGATGCGACTGTCATGCATAGCCCCATCATCAATGATAATACATATCTCTTCATAGTCCTATTCCTCCCTTATTAAGCATGAATTGAACGAGTCTGCATAGAGTACATCCTCATAGTCGATGTCTAAGCAGATGGTACGTCCGCTAATCTGCTTCTCAGAAATCTCAATGGTCAGCACCTTATCATTGGGGAAGGTCATCTTCTTTAATACAATGACGTTGCGGTAGCCATATTTGAAGCTTCTGGACTGGTCAAGCATCATGGCAGGAGTCAACTCAACCATCTGCGCATTGGTGGCTTTTGACATCTTCTTGTCATTGAGCTTGACACGTATCTCGTCGATGTCGAAGCGGATATTGGTGCGGTTCTCAATACTGAAATCCAGGAAAAAGTATTCGCCTACGGAATAGATATTGTTCAGACGCATAGTCATCCGATGCTGCCTTGTGCTCACATTCCGTATTCTTGCCGGGGAGTTCCATATCTTTCGGGCATATTTGGTCATGTCCTCAGTGCTCATGGAGACAGATGGATTGTGGTACGGAATCTTCTCATGCGGCTGTATCTGCTTGTCGGTGACAGCCTCCTGCAGGCGTGTGGTATAGATGAGCGCATACTGGGTGCGGTAACGCTCCGTCACGATGGTAACAATGGCAAGGATGTCCCCGTCGGCATGAACATCGGCTCCCTCTTTGGGCTTGAGCCTGATGGTGTTGTTGATGGGCTGGTCGCCAACGACGGCATCCGTAGAGATGTCAACGAAGCGCACTGGCTCGGATGCAGTGATGACCGTGGTGACATTCTCATTGATGGTGAGCTGCTCCATCTCCTGATAGGTCTGCTGAGCCAAAGAGGGGAGGGCTGCCAGAGCGCATACGGCTAATGCGCCAATTCTTTTGATAGTCTTCATATTCATTTGATCTTTTGTTTATGCTCGGAGTTATTTGTCCTTTTTGTTTGAACGGGAGTTGATCAGGTACACGAATGTGCCGTATTTCAGCTTGGCATTATTCTTCTTGATGGCTTTGCTGATAGCATTGCTGGTCTTCTGCACGGCATTGGTGATAGTCTGCGCTCCCCAAGTGGCGAGGCTGTTGCCTGACGTGGTGGAGCTGTTGGTGAGACTGGAGGTATTGCTCAATGCACCGCTGCCCACATCCTTCGTGGTTTCACGGAACTGACTGCTCGGTACATAAAGACCTTCCAGTCCATCAGTGTCATACAGGGCGAGGCTGACCTTGACGATGTCATCGTCAACCATGATGCTCTGCACATTGCCCTTCACTCGCTGTGAACCGAATCCGCTCATCGTGGCATAGAGGTATGAGCCTTTGGGCACGACAATATCATTGATTTCGATGTCGTCAAGCAGACGGAGCCTGACTCTTGACCCATCAACAGCCTTGATGTTCTCGTCAATGATAGCCTTGATAAGGCTGGTTTCCTTGTCGTTGTCACAGAGGGTGTTGAAGTAGTCGGAGGTGACCTTCACCTTCTTCACAACCTCCTGTGGCTCATCATCGTCGGTTTTCTTCTTGTCAGAGGCTTCAACTTTTCCTTCTCTTTGCCCGGCATCAGCAGTGTCAGTTGCGGCTGGAATCATGGATTGCTGCGCCTGGAGCCTTGCCTGGGCAATGGCACGGTTGAGCTCATCCATGGCTTCCTGTTCACGTTGCTTGCTGCGTGCTATGCGGCCTTCCTCGGATGGTGAACCTCCTTGGGCGATTTCCTGACCTTTCTGTGCGCTCTCCTGTAGCTGTCTCTGCATCTCAGCGAGCTTCGCGGCTTCCTGTGCTTCGAGTTGCTCACGTTCTTCATCGGTGTACTTGGATTCGTACTCTTCACGGGTGTCTTCTTCATTGCGTTCAATGTTTCCTAATGCTGAATAATCGTCTATCTTTCCGTATGATTTGAGCATACTCTCATACTTGTTGCCAATGCCATCGCCCTTCATCTTTGCCTCAGGCAGGTCAGGATTGAGGTACTCGGTCGTTGCAAGACCATCAGGAATCTCAGCCTTCTCCGTGTGGAAAAGGTCTATGACAAAGTAACCGACGAACAGCAGGGGGAAGTAGATGATAAGCGGAATCATATACTTCGGCTGCTTCCAGTTAATCTTCTTCAGTGCATCCATTGTTTTCTGTATTTTGGTTATTGTTCTTTTGATTATCTCTGTTCATGACTGGCAGTATGGTGTGGGCATTGCTGATGGCTGTATTGACCTTCTTGCGTCTCTGCCGCATCAGCTGCTCCTGCCTCTCCGTGGCACTCTGGGTGGACTGCTGATGATTGTACACCACGACCATCCTGTAGATGTTGAATCCGAAACTGAGCAGGATAAACCCAAAGACAAGGGCAAGGAACAGTCGTTTGTGATTGTTGGCAAACTGCTGCACCTTGATGGCTAACACATCGAGTTTGAGAGTGCGTGCGAACTTGCGACCGGCCTTGACCTCTTCCTCGTACCTCTGGCGGTACTTTGGATCATCCTTGTCAGGCATCTTTTCTCCGACGAGCATTTTCTTCCATCCCATAATCAGTACGTCAATTTGGTTTTCTGTTCTATATCCTTATTGAGAAGCGTTCTCCAGTTGGTGATGAGCAGGCCATGAGGGTTGTTGTCCGTCCTGGGAACACGTTTGAGCTGTCCTGCCGTGACAAGCTCTCGGGTAAGGATGCTTGTTCGTCTCTCAATACGCTGGCGGCCATAGTAGGTGAACTCCATCTTCTCTTTGTCGAAGTTGATGCTGTCGCAGAAGATGCTGAACACGGCACTCGTACCCATGATATTGGAATAGAAGCCTTTCTCCTTCAACGTGTTGTACTGGGCAAGACCTGTCTCATCAACCAGATACATGGCTTTGTCCATGGTGTATTTGATGTACTTGTCGTCAGGAGCCAGGGTGAAGAAATAGTGGTGGAACATCTCCACATGGGACTTGGCTTCCACATCGAGAGTCTCCTCCATGGTGCTTCGCTGGACAAGGATGGGCACATTGCCATCCAACACATATACTTTCTGATGGGCATCGGACACCATTACCTTGGCTGTCCAAATGCTGGAGATACTGATGATGATACAGCCCAGAAGGAAGAGGGAGCAGATAATCAAAACCAGCTTGATCTTGTTTTCGAGATTCTTGATAACCATATTTTCAATCGCTTTTCTTGTTTATATCACTTTGTTTATCATGCCCTGGGTGGACATCTTGGCTTGCTGTGCCACACCTTCACCGAAGTTTCGGGTAGAGAATGCCGTATCACCCTCTGGTATCATCCATGCGGCAAGGTCGGGCACGAGGTTCAGGCACTTCAAAGCCACGATGCTCGCTGCCATGAGGTAGCCGGCAGAGAAGAAGGAGTTCTGAAGGTAGGCTGCCATGGTCTGCTCGCTCTCCGTGATGGCTGTGAGGTTCTCCACCTGTATGCAGAGCACGATGTCAAAGAGCAGCAGGACATAGAAACCTACGAAGTACAACATGGCACCGTAGAAATGCACCGTCAGATAGCGTATCAGCCACTTAGCCCATGCACCTTCCCATTTCGGTAAAAGAGAGAACGCCCATTGTATCGGACCGAAAATGGTGAGCATACCCAGCAATATCTGCTGGCAATAGATGGTTGCCCACCAACCGATGCGGAAGACAATCAAGGCGATGAGCATGATGATCTTGTCGATGCCTACTACTGCTCCTGCAGTCAGTGATGTGAACCAAAGCCTTGAAGCGTCTGTTTCCATATTCGTCACTTCATCTACACCTGCCTGTTCCATGGTGGACTCTATAAGGTTAGGGTCTGATGTTCCCGAATGGGCTACATCCGCCTGTGCCTGCAAAGAGGTGTAAAGGGTGTCTCTGGTGTAGATGAGTTCCTGTACCTCCTCAAACTTGTCCTCAATCTGTGCTGACTCTGCTTCATACAGGTCATGGGTGTAAGAGCCTATGCAGTTGGGGATATACGAGAGGAAATCAAGTACACACCAGTCGCTGCCTCCTTCGGTAATGCCTGTATCAGCAGGTGGGTACCACCAACAGAGGATGACACTGACCACAAGGGGCTTGAAGAGTTTCATGATGTCGATGGGCTCATGCTTCACCATCATCTTGTAGGCCATGCTGCCAGCAACAATGATGGAGAACAGTGCAGCCAGTGCCATACACATCTGTAATATCCACCAGAACGGCCCCTGCGAGCCTGTGAATGTGGCATCACATAGGAACTCGTTGGTCTGGAATATCACATCATCAATCTCCTGTTCGAGGATATTGATACCGAAATCCGAGAGGATGTTTGAATCTGCCATATATCGTTATCTTTCTACTATGTTTTCTGAATCATCATTGTCTCCTTCGCCAGTGTTGCCTCCTGTGTTTCTGCGTCCGGCATCACGCCACCTTTCCTGTGCTGCCAAGGCGTGGGCTGCTACGTTGCTGCGTCTGTCAAGCCGTGCTGCGAGGAGGGACGATGTCTTACTCTTGTTGCTCAAATGTACCAGGAAGGAGACAAGGGTCTCGTTCTGCTGGGATATGTCGGCATAGATGGCGAGGTACTGTCTCTTCCTCTGCGCGTTGGGCATATAGGCATCCTGCGTCACCTTGATGGCGGTTTTGTACATATTGCAGTATTCCTCCCATCGGGACTTGTCTGCCAACGAACCTCCTGCACCAACGATGCGGTTAATGTTTGCCTCGAAGGCTGTGAGCTTGTCCGTTATCTTGTTCCCCTCGGCAAGCCAGGCGATGTCTATCTGGCGGTCTGCCACATTGAGGGCTTCAATTTCTGCTCTCTGGGTAAGGTAAGTCTTGATGCTGTCTGCAACATCTACCTGCTGATAGGACGACACTCCTGCCAGCGACCTGAAGCCCAGCTTGTTCTTCCGAGCTGCGCTCTTCTGATAGCTGTTGTGGAACACATCATAGTAGAAGGCTGGAGTCAGTCCTCCTACACCAATCTCCTGAACCGTGATCTGGTTCATCTTGGTAGCATCGTGGTTGTAGGTCACATAACTCTGTGCTGAGGAGTTAAGGCATAACATCATCATACCTACACAAGAAGCTGACCGTAAAAGTGTTATCTCAAACATATTCTTCTTTTGTTTAACGTTATCCTAATATCCCAAATAGCCTGCCCCTTTCCATCTGCCGAAAGCATCGTTGACGATTTCCAGCTTTGTCTTGGCTCGATAGACCTGCCGTTTCCAATAGCCGATGCGCACCTGTATGTACCTCCATGTGTCAAAGTACGCCTTGTTCAGATGCTTGCGGATATTGTCAAGCGAGTTGTTGATGTTCGTCAGGACAAGGAGCAGGTCTGAGGTGGTGCAGGCGGCTGCTCCTGTGGCATAGAGCACCAAGTCGTTGACGGAGTTGTACAGGTTGTCGCCTTCCTCTGCTATCTTGGAAAGTGCCCTCATGTTGATGGTGACAATCATGGTGTCCGTACTCACGATATTGCCTCGCTCCAGACATTTTTCTTTGAAATCGCTGAGCATGTCCTTATAGTCCCCAATACGGTCACTGATGTTCTCGTAGGTGTTGTACACATTCAGACTGGTGCGCAGAGACTGGTAAAGCACGTCAATGACATCAAAGGCTCTTGTGTATTTGTCCAGCTCTTTGTTGATGTCGCGGAATCCTTTGTTGGCATCACCGCTATAGTCATGCAGCAGTTTGTTGCTTGCCTCCAGCGTGGAGCGGACCAGCAGCAGGCTTCTCTGCTCCTTGTGATCGTTGATGTAGGCTTCCACTGAAGTGACATCGAAGCTGAACTGGGCATACATGGGGGAAGGCAACAGTGCCAGCAGGCATACAATGAGAGCCAGAATCTTTTTATTATTCTTCTTCGTCTTCATCTTCTTCGTCATATTTGCCGTTATACGTATCTGAATGTGCGCTGTTGGCAGCATTGCACAACCAACGCTTCCTGCATCTCTCTATGAGCGTAAGCCTTCTGCCTTGGTCTGTGTCGAGAGGGGCTATACTGCGGAGGATGTCTATGATGGAATGCTTGTAGTGCATCATCTTCTCCAACGACACAAGGTCGGCATAGATCTTCGTGAGACGGCTGTCTATCTGACGGGCAATGTCCAGGCGGTCGCTTGTCCACAACAGATGGTAGGTGTCTTCTGTGTCATCTGATTCCACAGGACTGCTTTTGGCATATTCGACCGTTGGCTCACAGGAAGGGTATTCCCGGGCTATCTCTGACAGCTTGGCATTGACCTCATCGGCTTTCTCCTGGTCTGTCTTCGAGGGATCGAGGTTGATGACTGCCACCACCTGCGTGTCGCTGTACTCTGTGGTAAGCGTCCATGAAATCTGGACGATGGCACGGTGTATCTTGATGCCAAGGAAGTATTTCGGCTTTCTTGCAATGGAGATGGTCGCCTTGAACGTGATAGTGCCGTTGATATTGGGCATGGATGCAGTGCGCACGAAAGTGTTGCCCTCCCATGCACCTGCTCCGTTCCAGCTGAGGTTATAGGCATTCTTGCAGTCCTGCATGATGGCTGGGATGCGGTAGTAGTCATCAGTGGCGGCGTTCTCTCCATCAACAGCCTCTTGCTTGGCTTGGTTATAGTCTGCAAGTTCTTTTTCTGCTGCACTTTTCTCTGACTTCAACACAGATATGCGGTCTTTGTTGGCGTTATATTGCTGACGATACCTTGCGGCATCTTCAACACTGGAAGTCTGTATCTGCTTCAGGAGGTTAGAGTTTTCCGCTTCCAATCGGGCTATTTCTGTATCAATGGATGCTATTCTGCCCTCTGTCTCGGCAATCTTTGCATCAATCTCGGAGGTATTGACACTCTCCGAAGTGATGGTGGTAGCCATGGAGCACTGCTTAGTGTGGGCATTGACGCTGCCGCCGCACTGAGAGCACTTGTATTGGGTGGAACCTTCACCCAGTTTGGTGCCGTCATGGCAGGTGACGCTGATGGTTGCCGTCTCGCAGCCTGCCATCTTCTCCGCATTGGTGGCCTGATAGTATCGCTTGCTGTCACTGCCAATGTAGTATCGGATGCCGTCTTCGTTGTCATTGTAGTCGGCAAGACGGGCGTTCAAGCCTGCTCTGAAAGTGGCCATGTCCATGGAATAGGAATCGAAGACATCCTCATATTTGACTTCTTGCCTGTACCATGACTTGGTCACATGTATCTCGTATGCGTATGCCTTGGCATACTGACCGCTTTTCTTTTTGCTGAGAATGTATGCTGACGAATAGTAGCTGATGTTGTAGTTGTAGCCGTCATTAGAGTTATTGAGCTGTTGCACACGGCTACGGCTCCAGCCTGCATGATTCTCTGAGTTCTGGAGTGCTGCCTCCCGTTGTGAGGAGGAAGGATAGAAATCGGGATCTGTTGTACTGATACGATACCAATGGTCGCCATACAGGATGGCATCATCATCTGTCGGAGGATAGTAGTCGCAGAGCTTCTCGCTTCCTTGGTCAACACTGTAGATATACCATCGCTGTGTATAGTATTGTCCCATGCCTTCACGGGCATAGTCAGTAATCCATGCTGTGGTATTGTAATTCGACAAAGAGAAAAGGTTGGCAATGCCCTCCTGTCCACCAACAAACTGCAACAGGGTGTTGCCGGCATTGGTGGACAGGTTGTTGTAGAGGTCGTATGTATTCTCTGCTATTTCGATGACGCTGCTGGTCTTGTCCATCAGTGTGCCGTTGAAATTGCTGTTGCCGACAATGGAGCTGACTGCATTGCCAGCACCCGCAGAGGCAAGGCTGACTCCCATTGCATAGAGGTTGTCGATGTCTGCTTTGAGATTGTCCTTGGTGAAGTTGGAGCCAATATCAGAAAAGTTGTCCAGCAGGTTCTTCCAATCCACATCTCCAAGTTCGGACAGTTTGAGGATGGCGGCAAGTTCCTGATTGATTTCCAGAAATGCGATGTCCCTGAAGGAAAGCCGACTGTTGGTGACAATGGACTCAAACTGATAGCAGAGTGTCTTTGTCTCTTCGCACACCTTATACAGATAGCTGCCCCAATAGAGGGCGTTCTGCGGACTACGCAACATCATGCCTGCCACAGTCCAGATCTTGGGCATAATCTTGGCGGAGACCATGTTGTAGATGCGTCGGTAATAATAGTTCTCTGTGGAGCTTGTCCATAGACCTAAGTCTGTAAGGGCACGGCGATCGAGGAACTTGGACGTGAAGATACCAGCCGCAGCCACTTCCGCAGCTTGGTAGTATTCACGTATCTTGGCTACCTGTTCGGCATAATACGCCTCGGTGGCAGCCTCCGACGCGAAGGCGGCTGTCATCTCTGCTACAGTGCGCTTGTCATAGTTGACGCTGTAGTACTGTGCCGTCATTGGTACAGCAGCACAGACGAAGAGGATGATTATGAACAGATAGCGTTTCATTGTTGGGATGAATGTTTCGTTGTTTCTACTTTCAATATCTTATTCAGATTGGTTGTGGGGAGTGAGATGAAGCACATGGCCTGTCTGGTTGACCTTTTGGGCGAATGGCAATGACTTGGATATTCCTGAAAGTTCCCAGTCACGGCAGTAGGCTTCTATGGCGTGCTGATGGTCACACTGCAGCTCTTTCTTGTAGAGCTTCAGGGCTTCCTTCTCGGCTCGCTCGGTGGTGTAGGTCATATAGCACTCATGGGGCTCTTCCACTCCAAAGACCGCACCGACAGAACCACGACGGATGAAGACTTCACGGAAGAAACTGCGCCCTTCCTTGTTCTCCAGACGGTTGATGGTGAAGATTTTCTTGCAATCGACATCGGTCAAGCCAAGGATGGCCTTAATCTCGTCGAATCGCTCACGGAACTTTGCCTGATCGAGCAGCATCACGACATCGGAGTTGTTGATGATAGCTTCCTTGACAATGGGACTGCCTACAATGTCCTGAATCTCCTGTGTCACCACACCTACGCTCGCCCAGAACTTTCGGGCTGTCTTGTAGAGGTACTTGATATACTCTGCCATCATAGGGGAGGCAATGGCTTTCCATGCCTCTTCGATGACCAGCACCTTGCGGTTCTTCTTGATGCGCATCTTCTGGATGAAGACATCCATGATAATAAGGGTGACAAGAGGAAAAAGAAGCGGGTCGTCCTTGATGGAGTCAATCTCAAAGACAATGAAGGTCTCGTCAAACAGCTTCGTGTCCAGGTTCTCATTGAGGGTCAGCTCATGGCTGCCTCCCTTGTAGAAGTCCTTCAGCAGATAGTTGTAGGCTGCCAGGTCGATGCCGGCAAGGTTGTTCTCCTTGATGATGGTCGGGATGCGGACAGTGCTGTACTCATAGAAAGTGTTGAACGAGAGGTTGTCGATGCGCTTCTTCACAAAGTATTCATCGAAATACTCTGTGATGACTTGCTCTACCAAGCGGTCTTCCGTCTTGGTGACTTCTCCCTGGGTTCCCTTCCAGATAAGCATGATGAGATTCTTCAGGAAGCCAATCTTCTCGATATTCAACTCCTCTCGCTTGATGGCAAAGGGGTTCATCGTGATAGGATGCTCATCGGTATAGCTGATATACTTGCCTCCGACATACTCGCAGAGTCCCTCATACGAGTTACCCGTATCGACCATGACCACATCGGTGTTCTGTTCCCACATCTGGCGCACTACGCTGTTCATGTGGAAGACTTTTCATATCTCCTAACACACTGAGTCACAGCACTATCTTGAAAACAACAAATTCAAAACGGTACAAATTTTGAACAAGGGAAAATCTATGGTTCAAGGCATTCGGCAAAGAGAAAAAACTATGACAGGGGCAAAAAGCAGTTTTAAGATTATTTATGAAAATATTTTGGGCAATTTTGGCTGATTGCTATCCAAAGAGCGCATTTTTGATGAATAGTCCCACCTTCATCAGCCATAAAGAGTGAGACAATCGAAAAAGAAAAGGAGGGGGTGAGAGAGCCTTCTTGGTGGCTTCAACATTGGGCGAAAATGGATGTCTTGTACCTCAGTTGTATCTCAGTCGACATATATAGCTGATAGACAATAGAGGTTAATAATTCGGCGGCAACACTAAAATAAATATTTTCCACTTGGTATCAATAAGGGGTTTTCAAATATGCCAATTCATACCGAATTTAAGCATTTGAGTAACCAAATAACCTCCTTATACGGAAAAAATGCATTTAGATTGACACTTTTTGGCAACAAGATTCTTGTTTATGGATTATTTATATTAATTTTGTTGCCAAATTCAGTCAACAAGAACGTTTATGAAGTTCATAGATAAAATAAAACAACTCAGAGAAGAACAGTCGCTGACACAACGTCAAGTAGCTGCTGAATTGGGAATAGATGTTGCAATGTATAACAGGTTTGAAAAAGGTGAACGCTATATGAAGCGTGAACTTGTGAAGAATCTGGCACACATATATGGCATATCAGAAGATGAGTTATTGACACTTTGGCTTGCAGGAAAGGTGTATGCTTTATTAAGCGAGGAAGACTTTGCTGAGGATGTAATATCAGTGGTTGCTGAGGATATAACATTTAATAACAATATAAGAAAGACAGTATGACAAAAGAAACATTCTTTGAATTACTCACTAATGAGGTTAAATCTTACAAGGAATTTCTTGAAACAGACAGCAAAGACTGGATTGTCAAGGGATTTATTGACGTTGACAAGAATGTCTATACTATAACAAATGACACTAAAGTGGTGTCCAAAATCATTGAGATTCTCTTGATTCCTAAACTGGATAATTTCGCACGCAGTCATGGATTGGAACTTGAGCTGCCATCGAAACAGAACTTTTATCCCGACCTGACATTTAAAGACCAAAAGGGGCATTTGTTTGCTGTAGATTTCAAGTCGAGTTATTATGATGGTGATTCAGTCAATGGACTCACTTTAGGCTCATATTGGGGATATTTCAGAGAACGGGACACTATCAAGAATATGGATTATACATACAATTCATATTCTTCTCATACCGTTCTCGGTATGCTATATAAACAAAGCAATATTGAGGGAAATGAGAAGGATGTCTATTCTGTCGATGAATTGGATATTATACATTCCGTAATCGAGGACTTCATCTTCTTTGTTCAGCCAAAGTGGAAAATAGCAAACGATATACCTGGAAGCGGAAACACTCGTAATATAGGAGGTATTACAAATATTGAAAAATTGGTGAACGGAATGGGACCTTTTGCAGAACTTGGCGAAGAAGTCTTCGATGACTATTGGAAAGGCTATTTCAATAAGGTAGATGCGAGAACTGCAGGTATTGGAACTCCCAACTACCATAATCTTAAGACGTACAAAGAGTATCTGGAACGTCAAGAAAATCTTTTGAATAAATTAAATTAATGAAAGCATGGCAGTAATTGTTCCACCAATAAAGTCACAGGGAATCAAGACCAAACTTGTTCCATGGATTAACGATGTGATTTTCAGGTCAGGCATAGACTTAGTCAATGCAAACTGGATAGAGCCTTTCTTCGGAACAGGGGTTGTAGGCATCAACTCCCCATTAGGAGGGCGAAGAATCGTAGGTGACAGCAATCCGCACGTCATCAATTTCTACAATAGCATCAAAAGCGGAATCGTGACACCCCAGAGCATGAGAGAATACCTTCAGCGTGAAGGGGAACTGCTTGAACGTGCTGGCGATGCAGGTTATGAACACTATCGGCTCGTTAAAGACAGATTCAACAAGGAACACAGTCCCTTTGACTTCATTTTCCTGTCAAGGGCTGGTTTTAACGGTATGATGCGGTTCAACAGAAAAGGTGAATGGAACATACCATTCTGCAAGAAACCCAACCGATTTGCTCCTGCCTACATAACCAAAATATGCAATCAGGTAAAAGCTGTGGAAACTGTAATCAGGCAATTCGACTGGACTTTCTGTAATAGAAGTTTCATTGAAACGATACGTGAGGCCAGACGTGGTGACATGATATATTGTGACCCTCCTTATTATGGACGCTACGTGGATTATTATAATGGCTGGACAGAAGAGAACGAACGAGAGTTGTTTGAGGCATTGAGAGATACGGAGGCACACTTTGTGCTCTCTACGTGGCATCATAACGAGTTCCGCTCAAATGATATGATTGATAGATACTGGGGACAGTTCAACGTCTCTACACAAGAACATTTCTATCATGGTGGTGGTCATATCGAAAACAGACACGCTATGACTGAGGCTCTCGTATTTAACTTTGAACTTGAAGCGAAACCGGAACCTGCCCAGCACGTTCCACCCCAACTGGAACTGGAATTTGCCATATAATATGTTGAAGCCATACTATAATGAGGACAGCGACTTCATCTTATATAATGGTGATTGTGCTGAAGTGATGAAAGGTCTTGACAAGTGTACGGTGGACTTGATTTTTGCCGACCCACCGTATTTCTTGTCGAGCGGCAAGACTGTGCGCTATAATGACAATGAGAAAACAATCTATAAAGGCGCATGGGATGAAACCAAAAGTTTGGACGAAATAAACGCATTCAATCGCAGATGGCTTTCCGCTTGTCGCGAAGTGATGAAGAATGGGGCTACAATATTTGCAACAGGCACCTATCATAACATTTTCTCCATCGCATCCTGTATGATGGAAATGGGCTTTAAAATCCTCAATATTATCGTATGGCAAAAGACTGATGCAAAACCTACCCTGTCAAGAAACTATTTCAATTTCACGACTGAATATATCGTATGGGCAAGAAAGGACATGAAAACGCCACACTTCTTCAACTGTGAACTGATGGAACAGATAAATGGGGGTGCAAGGATGTCTGATGTATGGCGCATACCTTTCCTGTCTTCATGGGAACTCAAATGCGGTAAACACCCTACCCAAAAACCTCTGCGTCTTCTATACAGGATATTATTGGCAGCCTCAAAACCAAACGACTTGATTCTCGACCCATTTGCTGGTAGCTGTACAACTGGCATAGCAGCAAATCTACTTGACCGTAGGTTTATCGGTATTGACCAAAGCAAGGATTATCTGGACTACGGATTGAGGAGAAAAAATGAAATCGAAGATACAGAAACCGCGGCTCTCTATCTACGAAAAATGTCTGAGAACAATGAAGAACTTATGGTTATGGTCAATCATGCAAAACCACAATCAAGAGTGAGAATGATCGAAACAGGAATCTGCTACATGAGGGCGGGTGATTCAAAGGGCTCATTATTGGTAACTCCGGGTTTTGAAAGGCTACAATACGTACTTCTTCATACAAATGGAGAAGATGCAAGTATGTTCAGACTGAAATCAAAAGGTCATTTCCAGATTTGGACACGAGAGACCTTGGAGGCATACGGGTTTCAACCTTCTCATGCCCCTTACTATATAGTGCTTCTCTTTGATAATACGAAGGAGATTCCTGTCAGGAACAAGGTCAATCTTAAGGAGAACAGGAATACATATCGTGCTAAAATTAGACCACTAAGTGACTTTATTGGAATAAAATAACCGAAAAGGAATCGTTATATGATACGCAATATTTATACAACAATGTCAGACCTGATTCGACAGAACAATCCAGATTTGCTGTCAATCTTACCATGCAGGCTAAAATCAAACGATGAAAGCTTGCAGGTCATAGAGTTGCTTCAAGTTGAAGAGACAGATAAAGAAGTGGCAAAGGAGAAAATGGAAAATGTGCTCAACATCATATCCAGTAATGGGGATTTCTTTGGAAAGTATAGTGCAATAGAAAAGATTCTTCAGCAGGGAGGAATTACCAAACTGATGCATCTGTTGTACAACAAAGGAAAGGAAAATAATGACGAGTGGGTGGTCAATGAGTTTCTTTCTCCGATAGAGAAACTCCAGTCGTTGTTCCGTGGGATGCCCCTATTTAAAGTTGAAGTTGTTGATGCACGACCGAATAAGGAAAAGAAAGTTGGCACTCGGATGAATAATATGGGCAGATATGACGTATTTCTTCAAAATGCATCGACTAACGAGCGCATACTGATTGATTTTCCAACCAAAGAGTCGAAGATAATCTATCTGTGGATGCTTTTGCATACAAGACAAGAACTCAAACGCAGTGAGATAATCAAGAGCATGGAAGAATTATTTCGCATATGCGAGCTATGCTATTATGGAACTTACTTTGAGTTGAGAGATAAGATAAATGGAAAAGAGATGAAAAATGGCAGGGATGGTTTCGACCAGTTCTGGCTTCAGCATAAGCCAAAAGCCAATGCTAGTGTTCAGTATGCCCTCGGCAAGCAAGACAATGCGGAATGGTACACTATTGAGTATGACAAGAAGAAAGAGGTCAGTTCTATTAGTTTGCCTGATAATTTCATTTCATTACCAGAAAGTTTAACGTTTTAAAATATTGATTATATGTCATTTACAAAGAAAACAGCAGAGACAACGCCAGAAGACCTTGAAAAACGTGCAGCCAAAGTGTTTGACAATGTGTGCCCTACAAGAATATCAAATATTTCGTGCATAATTGCTGTAGAAAGCCAGAAGGCCGTCAAAGAGTTTGAAGATAAAGATAGGGATATATTAATAACTCAAGTTTCGGATTTAGACTTCAAGCCGTTTGAGCA
>ULQK01019134.1_pt1 | contig 32119 bp, 34 predicted proteins | sample 1954371 | NCBI WGS metagenome assembly ULQK01 (sample SAMEA4835652, study PRJEB28245) | human gut metagenome | biome: gut microbiome; material: fecal sample | place: Denmark | collected 2008 | reverse complement strand
TCGCATCCAATTCTGTCAACTAATTTTAGGAATAGTCAAAGCAAAGATAGAAGGCGATTAAAGGATTAGAAAAGACATTGTGTGTCACAAATTATTTTACTGAGATTACAAATATTTTCCGATTTCGCAAAATAAATCTTTTAAAAAATTGTTTTGTAAGTATTATGTTGTATCTTTGTGTATCGTAAACAAATAAATATAAAACATGGCAAATAAGAAGCTAAATAGGTTGAAAATAGTTCTTGCTGAAAAAGAAAAATCAAACAACTGGTTAGCAGAAAATTTAGGTAAAGACAAAGCGACCATATCAAAATGGTGTACCAATACGAGCCAACCCGATTTGGACAACTTGATAAAAATATCGAAGCTGCTCAAAGTAGATGTCTCTGAGTTGCTTAGATTGGACGAAGATACAAGTGTTCAATCGTAAGAAAAGTACAGTAATCATATAAAACTTTCAAGAATGGCTGGAAGAGAAAAGAATTGCAAATGGTTTTTTGCAGACCAACCTCCTGGTGGAAGGGAGATTGGTCCAAATAACGCTATGGAACAAAGCTTCAAGAAACATCCATATGCTTCGCTTGTCCGCGAAAGCATACAAAATTCCCTTGATGCAGTTCTTGATAATAAAGAACCAGTGCGAATGAAATATGAATTCCGTGAGATGAAGAGTGAGGATTATCCTAATTTCTTCGATTTGCGAAATCATATTCAAGGATGTATAGATTATTATCCTAAGAACACAAATGCGAAAGCCAAATATGAACCAATGGTACAGGCTTTGAGCGATTATTATGGTAAAGCGACTATACAATACATAAGAGTTAGTGATTTCAATACTAAAGGTATGGCCTATGATTGTAAAGATACAAATAGTCCATTTTATGCTTTTGTGAGGTCTGCAGGAGTAAGTGCTAAAGACAATACTTCTGCTGGTGGCTCTTTCGGATTTGGTAAAGCTGCTTACTTTTTGATTTCTCCCATAAATACTATCATTGTTAGTACCTATACTGACAATGGTGACAGCTATTTTGAAGGAGTTGCATCTTTATGCACTCATCTGTACAATGGTGAAGTGAAAATGGATGTGGGCTATTATGATGATAGTGAAGGAAAACCTGTAAATCAAGTTGAAAATATACCAAGTATTTTTAGACGTGCAGAGCCAGGAACTGATATAAATATTCTTGGATGTGATTTCTACTTCAGAGATGAAATAAAGAGGGAAATGACAGAAGCAGTGTTGAGAAATTTTTGGATGGCAATATTCAATGGAAAACTTGAGGTTCAGATAGGTGGTAACATATTCATAAATAGGGAAAATCTTCAAGGGTTAATGGAAGAATATTTCCCTGATGAGGAGGATAAAACTCGCAAGAGTGGATATGATAACCCACGTCCTTACTTTGATGCAGTAAGATATGCAGAAACATCTGAACGGTTCATAAAGTTTGAGGATAATTTAGCTCTTCTTGGGCATGTTGTTTTTTATGTAAACAAACAAAAAGGAGTAAATGACAAGATAGCTTATATTCGAGATTTACAGATGTTGGTATTCTCAAAAAAGAATAAAACCAATTATGGGTTTAATGCAGTTTTCTATTGTGATGATCCTAAAGGTAATGAGATATTAAGGTTTCTTGAAAATCCAGCTCATGACGAATGGAGTGTGTCAAACTGGCCACGTAAAGGTCAGAAAGGATATGCCAAGCAAGCTTTGCAAGAGGTTGAAAATTTCAAGAATAGCTGCATCAACAAGTTGTTTAACTCAAATACAAAAGCAGCAATTGATATAAAAGGACTTGAAGAGTTTCTTTATATACCAACTACGATAGATGAAGATGACGATTTAGATGCCATCAACGATGATGAAGATAATGTGTTCGGTAAACCCACAGGTGAATTAATGGATGAAGGAACGTCCGTTACAACAGAAATTCCCAAAGGCGAAGATAATCCTACGATTTCTAAACCACGTGGAGGAACTCCGACAGGACATGTAATGATAAATAAAACAACAAATGCCAGCCCTTCAAAAGAAGGAAACTTAAAGTCAGGTAATGGTAAGGCTAATAAAAAGCCAAAATCTCCTGGAATTATAAAGCCTGGAGATATTAAAGAAAATCAAATAGAGGACGAGAAAGGAAAGCATGGAATATTTGCATCTCCTATATCATTACCATACAGAGCATTTTCTCAAAATGAAAATGGCGAGGTCTGTCATTATGTAGTTCTTCATTCTGAAGAAGAAATTACATCATTACGACTTCGGTTCTTTGGCGTCGGTGAAGAGACCAATGAGGAGCTTAAAGTAATAGGAACAAATGCAGGAGAAATAGATGGAAATTTAATAAAGAATATTCATTTGTCAGAAGGAACCACAAGGCTTCGCATAAGGTTTGCTGACAACATGAAACATTCAATAAAACTATCTGCGGAGGAAGAATATGAAATATAACGATATCTCTTTGCCATACCCAGTGTTAGGCGTTAATGACGACGTGTATCCTCTTCTTGAAGATGATTGCATACAGATGTCTGATCCTCAAAAGGATTCAAATGAATATACCTTCAAGGTAGTGTTATCACAAAAAAATGAAATGATCACGGAGTTAATAGCTGCTGGTAAGGCTGAATACGCCTGTGAGGTAACATGTAAAGATACGTTTCTTCGTAGATGCTTTTGTTCTGAGAAACCTGTTTTTAACATAGTATTGTCACGACGTGAAGTGAATGGAAGAATTAACTTCAATTGCTTTATAGCAGTAAAAGAACCAATATTAGGGTATACAAACAAAGGATTTAATGAGGATTATAAAGGGTTTACTTTTGATTTAGAAAAAGGTGACTTACTTGCGATATTCCCATCTGCAGCTTACAATACAAATATAAAGTATGAAAAATTGTTTGCTGCAGGCTCATTCATGCAGATAGTTGAAGCATCAGAAGATGTAGACAAGACATGGTTTAATCTTGATGAAGAACGTATCTTGATAGAGCTGCCTCATGATTTGTATGTACAATATCAAAAGGTTGGTAATGCCTTTCCAGAAATAATTCATTCTTCTTTAGTGCACAATGCTTTAGTATATGCTTTGAGTAATCTTAGCTTATATTACGAAAAGGAAAAGAAATGGGCTGATTGTTTGATGCAAAGAATGCAGGAGCCTGAGCTTGAAAAGTATAGTGATTTGGACGATATGTATAATGTCTTCAAAGCTGCGGATATTATTTTGCAAGATCCTTACAAAAGAATGCTCGATGCCATAGAGAAGATAAATGATAATTTGAAGGAGGAATAATTAATATGGAGCTTCAAAAGGTATTCAAACGCTCTTATATGGAGCAACTGAAAAGACACATTCATGTGGAAGACTATCAAAAAAGTGAGTTTCCATATGATCCTTTAATGACAAGACCTGTAGCTAATGTGTATAAGCCTGAGGGGTTACTTGCAAAGCTGGATCCTAATGATGACTACAAAAGTGCCATTGAATTATACTCGGCTTACAAAGGAGTCTCCTCTTTACTGGCTTCCCTGCCAGATTTGTGGGTTTATTTGGCTCATGTAGACTTGTTTCCATACGTTCAAGCCAGACACTCTGATGTGTTTAAAGAAGGTGTTGATTCTAACTATATATATCAGCATTGGTTTAAGAATGATGTAAGTATTTTCCGTATGGCTTTGCCTGGTATGTGGTGGAGTGTGAAACTGTCTATAGATGAAGAACGTAGCAATCCTTATGAGTTGACGGAAGTTTTGTTCAAAAATCAAGAGTTGAGAACTAATAGTTTCGGACCTCTCATGTTGATAAGACATAAGCCTGCGATGCAAGGAATATTGGAGTTCCTTAAAGAACATCCTGACTTGTTGGAAGATGGAATGAACATGCGAGCAGTTTATATAAGAAAACTTTTCAATAATATTGGAGGTTATAGGTCGCTTGTTTATATGGACAAAGACTTCTTTAAGAAAGAACTCGAAAAGCGAATAGATATAATATCAAAGAAGTTTACAAGAGAAGAGATTCAGACAAACAAAGAATTATTTAACAGCTAAGATACGCTCTTATAGTATTATAATACGTAATGAAAAAAATGAAGTTAAAAGTATTTGAAGGATTCGCAGGATATGGAGGCGGATCTTATGGTCTAAAAAGGTTGAAAGAGAATATACCTGGTATTGACTATGAGGTCGTTGGATATTCTGAGTTTGACAAATACGCATCTATGTTATTTGATGAAAATCATAAGGATAAGAATGGTAATCCAATTAGAAATTGGGGTGACATTACCAAAATAGATCCCAATGAAATGCCAGATTTTGATATGTTCATGGGAGGTTTCCCATGTCAGCCCTTTTCATCTGCAGGTATGCAAATGGGAACCGAAGATCCGTATGGACGAGGTGCAATGCTTGGCCACATCATAAGAATATGCAAGGTAAAGAAACCCAAATTCTTATTCCTTGAAAATGTTAAAGGATTCACTCATGGAAAGTTTAAGCCTATCCACGACCAACTTGTAAAAGATTTGCGTGATATGGGATACGGCGAGGAACCTTTGGCACAAGCTGTGTTGAATTCAAAAGATTATGGTATTCCTCAGAATCGTGAGCGACTTTGGATGTTTGCTCAATTAGGAGGACTACCAGAAGGATTCAATATTGTTCCTGACAAAATTGAGTCAGAAGCAAAGATTGGTGATTTCCTTGATGATAATCCTGAAAAGAAATTGTATTTGTCAGAAGCTCAAATCGAGCATCTGAAAGTAAAGCATCATATAGACTCGTTTGTTGTAGAAACGCCTCTATGTTTTGATGTTTACAACAAAAAGATAAAGCGTGATGGCTATTGTATAACAATAACGCAGCCAGAACATAATAGTCTGCGAGTGGTGGAAGTGCCCAAAGCAGATGGTAAAGAAATCGTAAGAAAGTTATCTCCTTTCGAGCAGTTTCGTCTTATGGGTTTCAGAATTTCTCGCGATTTAAGTGAGTGTGAGATTGATTTTAATGGTCAATCTTATACCCAATTGTCAAAGAGAGCTGGAAATGGATGGGATGTAAACCTCGTTGGAATATTACTAACCCACATATTTAAACAGCTATGAGATTAAATCTAAGTTCATTAGCTTTCGGTTCCACCATTATAAAAGGTGGTGGAACACCTTCATGGGGAACTGAACTCGGGCAGTCAAAGCCTGAGTATAAGTTCACCGTTGATGGATGTGAAGAAATACTTGTCGGAATGTTATACAATTCCGTCAATCTTCATCATGTATCTTTGCCATTAGGAAAGGGCGGTCATATAGATTGCGCTTCCGATATTGAAGCCTGCCATCTTGCCTCTGTCTTTCATAACGTATATATAAATGGTATAAAAATCAATTATCCGTTTATAATGGTTATGATAAAAGAGCTTAGTGCAAGTCATTCAGGACGACGTTCTATCAAATATTCAGAGAAAATAACCTATTGTCATGATGGCTTAAATTTGTCTAACCTTGAATTCTTCAGAATTGCAAGAGAAAAACTTGGATTAACATGGGATTCATGTTGGTTTATTTATGAAGTAAACGTTAAAAACCTTGACGAGCTGCATTTCAAGGCAGTAATAGTCAATAAAGAGTATGGTGAAAGCTATCATGACTCTGCTGAACGTAAAGAGATATGGCAAGAATTAATTGACGAACAAGAAAGATAACTATGAAACTTAAAAATACAGCATTCATATATAATGTAACAGTTGATGGTTCATCAAATTGTGATTGGGGAACAGACATTGGACAAAGTAAGAAGCACACTTTTACTTTGGAAGGTTTTCCTGAAGTTTTAAACGCAATGGTCTTCTATAAAATAGAGGACGTAGAGAATATTGAAGTTATTCTCGGGAAAGGAAATCGTACACCTAAGCCAATAAGTGCATATACGGATAATAAGCTTGTTTTAGCATCATGCTTCAAAAAAGTTTATTTAAATGGGAAGGAGCTTAAAGGAGAGCGCTTTATCATGTATATCCTTAAGGAAATCAATGAGCGTAATTCTAAAGGTGCTATTAATGTTCATAAGGATAGATGCACCTTGAAGTTTAATAACTCTTTGAGGTATAATGGTGAAGAAGTAAATTTGCATTGCATCAATGCTATCTCCGAGGCATTCAATCAGTCACGTAATGGAAGCTGGGCAATACTTGAAATGAACATAGAAAATGAAGATGAACTTCATTTTAAAGGATTTGCTTTAGGCAATGCTCCCAAGAACTATGCAACAAAAGAAGATCGTAATGAAGATTTTGCGAAGAAACTGGGGGAAGTTCTTCCAATCTTAAACGATGACAAAGTAAAGCCAGCGTATGAAGATATAGATTTAGCTGAGGAGGAATATGATTATATTTCGGCTATCAAAACAAAGCCATTCTTGATATTGGGTGGCTTTTCTGGCACCGGTAAAAGTGTAGAGGTAAAGCTTTTAGCTTTTGCTACATGCCCATGCGATGGATATCTAAACACCTCAGAGACGTCTCCTGGAAACTATTTGTTGATAAGCGTGAAGCCCAATTGGCATGATGCCACAGATATTACCGGGTTCCGTTCTTCGGTACAGAACAAATACTTTGTAACCGACTTCATGCGATTCTTAGTAAAAGCAAAGATGTATGAGGACAAAAAAGTTCCTTTCTTTGTGTGCTTGGATGAGATGAACTTAGCACCAGTCGAAGAATATTTTGCAGATTTTCTTAGTGTTATAGAGTCACGCAAGAGAAGATCTGATGGTAAAATTGTGACAGACCCTATCGTTCCAGCAAGCGTTTTCACTGAGAAATATTCAGGCGATTTCAACATTTTTATGGAGATGGGCTTAGAACCAGTAAATGATAGTTGGAAAGCTGATGATATAAACGCATTGGATAGCAATGATATGAAGGATGCGTTTGTTCGTCAAGACATTGTTGAAGAGTTAATGCGCGATGGACTTACAATTCCTCAGAATGTAGTAGTTGTTGGTACCGTAAATATGGATGATACAACGAATTCTTTCTCTCGTAAGGTAATTGACAGAGCCATGACCTTTGAAACTATTGTAGGTAATTTTGGCGAAGACTATTTTGATGGTGATCTCAGCTTGAACTATTTGGAGCATCCTCGCAAAGGTGACCTCTTCATAAGCGACGAAGTTCGTGCGCTTGAGATGTTGGAAAAAGGCAGATTCGAGTTGTCTGATAAAGAAAAGAAAGATATCCTTGCTTTTATAAACAATATCAATAAAGATATGGATGGGACTCCTTTCAAGATAAGCCATCGAATATTGAACGAGACAATACTTCTGTATCATGCAAAAAAAGAGATTTATAAGCTCATGAATGATGGAGAAGACTTTGAAGGATGGGTAGAATTCAATACTGACTTGAATAGTATCTTTGATAGTATTCTGATGCAGAAAGTCCTGCCACGTATTGAGGGCGACTATGAGAAATGTAATAGTTGCTTGGTAAAGTTATCAGCTCGTTGCGCAGAAAATGAATGGACAAAAAGCGAAGAGAAAATTGAGTTTATGCTCAAACGATTTGGTAGCGACAAGAGCGGATTTACAAGTTTCTGGAATTAAAGAATTGTTATGGACGTATTAGTTTTTGAATGTGACGATTACAAGCTTATTGTAAGCACAGGCAGTATTGATTATGCCTGGGCAAGATTCGCTCGTCGCGTTAAAGACTCTGCACAATCTTATTGCGACTATCGTTCAAGCAAAGAAGGCAAACTGTCATTATACATGCCGTATGGTGAGCACATCGGTATGACTATGTTGAACCCAGATGTGAAACGCACAGAATGGGTGAACAAACATCCTGTTTTTTTTGAAACGTGTGAATATCAGTTTGCTGTAGAACTGAAAAACATCTACGATACTTCTCATGAGCGTATGCTCCCACGTGTGCGCCATCAGATTAAAAGCATAGGTGATGCTTTCAAGTTCTATAAGAACGGAAGTCATTCCGGAATCTTGGTGGGTTCTATAGATTTCTTGAATTCTCCTGGCAAGTTTGATTTTGTCTTTGAATACAGAGACAAAGAAGGGACATTGGTTAAGCAAAGCATGGAGATGTATGTGGCATCTCCAAAGCTTGATACCAAGAAAGACCTTCAAGAGATAATCACACTTATCAATGAGGAATACGAAAACTATGTTTTTGATTATCTGACTTTAACCTTCAGCAGTTTCTCTCTGAAAAAAGCAGAGCGTAATAACAGCATAATATGGTTGAGTATTTTCAAGAATGTAGTTGATAGCTATTTCAAGAATGTCAAGTTCATAATGTCTCGCCCGAACAACAAACCTGTACGCAAGACATACACTGCCCGACCTGCAAAGATTAGGCGATGGAGTCAGCAAGAAGCTGAGCGGTTTGCTGACAGACGTTATGACGCTGAAAACTACTACTATCGTTATGAAGTGACGGAGAACACCACTAATACAAAGGAAAACCGATTTGTCAAATACTCTTTGCGAGTTTTAGACAAGAAGTTCAATGAGGTATTCAATGAAGTAAGTGGGCTGTATAAGGATATGGATGAGAGCGAGCGCAATAACCTGTATGAATACAAAATGATGTTCAAGCGAATGCGTAGCAACGTATTCTTTAAAAAAGTTGGCGAATTTGAAGGTTTTCGCCAAGAAAGTTCGATATTACAGCAGCGCACGGGATATAGCCAAATATACAAGTCATGGCTAATGTTGAAGAACTCTCTTGACTTGGTCGAGGGCAAAACGGATATAGGAATGAAGAAAATTTGGGAACTCTATGAAATATGGTGTTTCCTTATAATGAAACGACTCATTGCTAAAGTTCTATGTATTGACCTCTCAGATAAAGAACGAGTTATCGAGAATAAAAATGAAATGCTCGATACTTTAGTAAATAGTGGGATGACTCATGAAGTGGTATTTAAGGCACATAATGGAGATCTTGTAAAACTGGAATATCAGCATACATATAATCGAAGATCCAAAGATGAAATGAAAACCACTACAACAGAGCAACGCCCAGACATTGTTGTTTCGATTAAAAAGTCAGATGGGTTTACTCTTACATATCTCTATGATGCAAAATATCGAGTACAAGATGATGTGAACGATAGTGAACTTGATGAAGGGGTTGACATAGATATTGCAGACTATCCGCTACCAGACGCAATTAATCAGATGCATAGATATCGTGATGCGATTTATTATGCAATGAAAGATGATGTTCGTCCTCGCGGTAAAGAAATAATAGGTGGATACATATTATTTCCTGGAAGAACGGAAGGGGATAAAATTGAAAACCGATATTTCTATCAGAGCATACGAAAGGTGAATATTGGAGCTTTCCCTTTATTGCCAGCAGATAGTGAGCATAAAGACCAAATTGTGCAATGCAACTTGTTGGAAAAGCACTTGCGTGAAATACTTTTGGAGGAAAGTGTTATGGAACATATTAAAGATAGCGTTCCTCAAAAAGGATTAGTTTATAGTATAGCTCCGGAAGATGAAAATATGCTTGTACTTGTAGGCTATAGCAAGAAAGACCAATGGGATAAGGTGCTTGCTAATAAATTATACTATGTCAGAGCAGGAATGGTAACAGGCTCATTGCGCTTGGTTGCTGGATTTGAGCATTGTAAATACGTTCTGCTATATGATAACAATCGAAGGAACATGTATAAATTGAGTGGTAACGGACCAAGACTTGTGTCTGGAGCAGAGCTGCAAAAAATGGGATTTGATTCCCGAAAAGATTTTTACTTGTGCTTTGATTTGGAAAGCAAAAATCCAGTAGTGGAATTTCCCGATGTTAAAACAGGGCGTATCTTAAAAATAAGGAATGAGTTTCATCCTTTTAAGAAAGAGCCATATTTTAGCACTCTGAAAGAACTATTAGAATAAAAAGAAGCGAAGTTTACGATACGCAATATTGCGATATGTAAAGTTGGGGATGCTCCAAAGGGGCATCCCTTTTATGTATTTCTATTAGCAGACAGCTGATAAGGCTATCTTATTTGTCAAAAGTTCAAATGCTATTTCATAGATATCAGCTTCTTCCTTTTCACAGATACCAAAGCACTCTTCTGTAAGATGATTATAGATTTCGCACTCATCCGGTGTGAAAGCAGGAGTTACATCTGCTAACATGTAATCTTCAAACATGTCATCAGGATTGAAATTCACGTTGCGTTCATCGACGATGTAACGGAAGAACTTTCTTACATCATCAACATTGTTTATATGTGAATCTTTATTATACTGCATAACTTTACCTTTTAGGTTTACATCAGAAAGGTAATCTATCCCAACACCAAAGAAAAGCGTAGGCCAAGAGCATCGGCAATACGCAAGAATGTAGAGAGCTGCATATCTGTCTGACCCTTTTCGAGTGAAGATATGTACTCGCGTTTCTTACCGATTTTTTCAGCCAACACTTTTTGTGTTACATTTTGGCGCTTGCGTTCATCCTTAAGAAGTTCTGCATAGTACCAAGCTTTAGCCTTTGCTTCAAACTCCTTACGCTCGGGACTGTTTTCGTCACCATATCTTTCTTGCAGATGGTCATCAAATGTTTTGAGACCTGCAAGTTTGTTTTTGTCAAGTTTCAACATATTCAATCCTCCAAATAACGTTTAACAATGTTTTGGGCTTTTTTGATTTCAGCCTTGTATTGCTTTGTATCTTTCTTCAAGAACGAGTTCAGAAGAAGTACATTTTTGCTTTGTATGAAATTGTCGTGGTCGACAGCGAGCAGAATAGTTCTGTATTCGTTGGAGCTGATGGAAATTCGGAGTTCGTAGAAGTCCGTATTCTCTAAGCTCTTTACTATTTTTGAACTGACGACATATTGTGATTTTACAATCTGTAAAGCATAGTCATATTTCTTCTTTAATTGTTCGTTCATACTTGCGTAGTATTCTTCGAATTCGTCCGAGTAGATAATGTTTCTTATCAATTTCTCTTCCATGCTGCAAAGTTAATCAATTTGTTACACACTACCAAATAAAAGTAATACATTTATTACATATACATCTCAATTCCATTCACCTCAAATATACACACATCACGAAGCTGCCGGATTTCGTTAGAGTCCAGCAGTTTCATTCGTATTGTGCCTTTGTAGAAATCATATTTGAGGGAGATGCAGCGGTGCCAGGACTGGATCTTACCGCTGCGAGTCCATAGGCGGATGTCGATGGGTTCGGGTGAGTCGAGGATTTTTTCTGAGAGTGCTGCCATGGATGCTTCTATGAGCATCTATTTTTTTTGTTATCCAAAGAATTTTGCAAACAGATGTTAAATCAAACGTTATCTTATCTTAAAAAAACGCGATAATAGGTGTACGTAAATGCTATTGCCGATTTTAAGTATTTGAAGCTTTTAAAGTGAGTTTTGTTAAAAACACACAAAATATCATTGTGTTTTACACAAAAAATGATTTAATATTAACAATTACGCACGTATAATAGTTGCTTTTTGAAAGCTTTCATGTCCACCCAATCTTTGCGTTATTTCCCAACTTTGGAAAAAAACAATTATGGACAAATTAAAAATCAAAAGTTTAGTAAAGCAACTTTTAAAGAAAGTGTGCCTATGTTTGATAAGGATTGTTATAAAAAAGTGTATTCTATATTTGTTGGAATATGTGTACAACTATTTTATTAACATATAATTAAAGTGTAGTGCTTAGAGGTAAACTCCTACTGAGTTTACCTCAAAAATACACACATCACGAAGCTGCCGGATTTCGTTAGAGTCCAGCAGCTTCATTCGTCTTGTGCCTTTGTAGAAGTCATATTTGAGGGAAATGCAGCGGTGCCAGGACTGGATTTCACCGCTGCGAGTCCATAGACGGATGTCAATGGGTTCGGGACTGGAGAGGATTTTGCGGAGTGTGGTGATGTGGAGTGATTGCATAGTGATGTGGATTAGTCGAAGGTGCGGTGGAAAGGATCATCGAAGATGTTGTTTCCGTAGTCGATGGTGATTGGGAAATGGTGGCTGCTATACTTGTACTTGAACTTGATGCTGTTCGTGGCGTTGTCGGCATCAGAGATTTCACTGTTTATGTCAGTGACGGTTATGGGTGCCAGGGCACCACCTTTCTCCACGATGTTGACATGGCGAGAAAGGAGGAGCTGGGAGAAGTGCTTGGCTTCCTCGAAGGTAAGCATTGAGGACTCCACATCATACTCGTAGGCTGACTTGTCATCATAGAAGGTGGTGACACCGAGCGAGGTGGCCGTGGAGCGGTCGAGGTCGAGCTTGCTCTTGGTGACGCAAGTGAGGTGTATGTATTCATCGCAGTTGAATTCATTGCGCACGAGCAGCGTGAGGTTCGGCGTGCGGTCAGTGACATAGAACGTCTTGGCAAGAAAGCTACGATGTACGGTGAACTGGAGCAGTCGGCACTTGCTGCCGATGCGGGTTTCTATAGCAATAGGACTTATAATGTCACGTATCAAGGTGGAGTTCTTGGTGTCCACCTTAGCATCCTCGATGCGAACCATGCGAGGTGTAGACTCGCCATCGAAGAGAGCCAGGCACTCGGTGTAGCCCTGCAGCGCAACATCAGGCAAGTAAAACGCTGAAAGAGACTGAAATGAATTGCGTGGAATGGTGAACATCGAGCGTGTGGTGAGGAAGAACAACTGTACGAAGCCCATGGCATTTGTAGCGAGGCTCAGACGAGAGTAAATGAAATGGCGCTCCGGTGTGGTCGCCTCCTCTGTCTTTGTGTCCGCCGTGATGACGAAGTTGGAGAAGACACGCTGCTTATCCAACAAGTGACCCTCGATGATGGAGCGAGCATCATAGAGCGTGGCGGTGTTGTTGTAAGGATAAAGCGTAGACTCAAAGATAGTGTCAGGACCACATGCGATAGTGACATATACCGAAGCAGCATCAGTAGAAATTTCTATCTCTGACGGGATGTTGCAAGTGAAGACGTATGTAGAAGGAGTGTAATTGATTTTCAGCATGACCTTTTTGTTTTCAAAGATAACCGGCTTTGCCGATATAAGAAAAGACCCAACCGCTGCGTTCCCTGCACGGCTCGAAGGACAAAGGGCTTTAGTATGGAGCGTAGGCAAGTGCGGACTTGTTACGATCTTGCAGCAGCGACAGAAGAAAGCCCGACTCCTTCGAGCCGGGCGGAAGTGGAAGACTGCCTAAGCAGCCTTTTCAGCCTTTGGCTTGCGCCCTCTCTTTTTCTTAGGCTTTTCCTCTACTGGAGCAGGCTCCGGCTTCTGCACCTCCTGCACCATGGGAGCTGTGGCTCCCTTGGCTTTTGCAATCTCTTGCGAGAGGCGTGCGAGGCAATTATCAGAGATGTTCAATCCCAACCTCTTTTTGAGGAGGAAGGCGAGGCGCATAGCCTTGTATGCACTTGTGCAATACATCTTATCTGAGCTGTTATCGCTTGTGTAAACGACCCATACATTGTTTGTGGACTTGCCGGAATTGGCTTTAGCTGCTAAAATGACATTTGAAGTATTCATAACTTTCTTATTTTAAGAGTGAAACAATCTGATTAGTGAATGAGATAGACTTCGATATAGCTGATGTCTATAAAGCTGTCAGCAGCGAGTGCTTCCGCCTTGGCGCTTGCCTCAGAATGGCTGTCAGCCTCGATTTCATATTCGATATACTCGCCATCCTCTCCATTGATGACAACCTGATAGAGATTGCTTGACAATTCAACCTGTCTTGAACTTCTTTTACCGAAGTGATATTCTGAATTAAAAGTGGTGTGTACCATAATCTTGAAATTTTATTTGTTCGACTTAAAAGTGAAGCACCGAAGTGCTTTTGTAATTTTTACGTGCACACAAGGAGCAGCAAGGAGAAGGCATGTAAATGCAAGGGATAGCCAAGATTATTTCATCCTTCAGGGCTTGAAAGATTTTGGAATGAGGCATACCTGCCCCAAAAACTTTTGAAAAAATCTTAGGTTAAGCGTGGAGCGCGACCCTTTCAGAATGCCGCTTGCGCTAACTTTGCAAAGGAAAAATCAGAAAGCATTACATTTGGTAAGTGCTTCACGTCGAACAAATAAAATGATTTGGTACAGAGAACACCACTTCAGAATATTACTCCGGAATAATAAAAGAAGAAGACCGGTAGACTGGATTGTGCAATCTCTGTTGTCATCATAGGATGGGATGGCTACCTCTTTCATGATGAAATCGTGGCAGACAGATACCTATCTTTAAGGCAAGCAGAAAGGTGGATGTGCTTGTGGCTACAAAAATGAACATCAGCAGTATCGAAGTTCATTCACTAATGAGAGTGTGGAACGGATGAGAAAAGGCTAATATGAATACTTGTCATTTTGGTGGCGAACAAAAAGCCAATTCGTCCACAGACATTGCATGGGACGGTGGAACAAGCTACCAAGATAACAGCATAGGAAAGATGCACAAATGCAGGAAAGGCGGTGCGCCACGCCTTACTCCTTTGAAAATCGGGATTGGCAACCTTATGTTATTGATTCTCACGCCTGAGAGATAGCTAAAGCTAAAGATAGTGCAAACTGAGAGCAATCAAGTTTACTTGAATTGCCGAAGTGCAGCCTATCTTATTAAAAGGTGCGAAGAGCGAAGCGAAGGAGGTGCTGAATACGGAGCATACCGCTGAAAAAGAAAAGCCTTCATCCTGCGTTGGGCGCAAGACAAAGGCGTATAGGAAAGGGTGATTAGGCAGTGTTCCGCTTTAATTATAATCGGTAACTTCAAGGCAATTTGTGAATTCGCTTTTTACAGAATCTCCATAACATTTCCAAAAGTATTTTCAACGATATTCCTAAAAAGAAGGTAGCAAATGCTGACAATAGATAAATTCTTACACTTTGTAGTCCGCTTGCTTCTAAGAGTTGGCAATATGTTTTTAAACCAAATGACTGGATGTATGATATTTTCTCAGCATCATTATACACAATACTTGAATAATCGCTTATGTCAGGTGTTGGATATATATGCAAAAATCGGACAGCTCCGCCAAAATCAATTTTTATGTTATCTATATGTGTATCATAATTTTCACTTTTTATATTAAGTGTATAATAGCTTTGTGAAATGTCTTCCATGCGAAACCAATTAGTATATTTTCCAATACCAATATTGATTTTGCTTGAAGCTAAGTTTGGAAAGAAAAATAAAGGATCTGTTTTATCTTTTGCTTTGTCTGATTTATGTTGTTTAAATGCAGCAAAAATTTCACCACAAACCCAAGCTGTATCTTTGGTTTCTGTATATGCTTTTATCAAACCGGCATCTCCATTTCCTAAAAGAATATTTTTATTAGTATTATTGTCTTTGGATGCAGAGTTGTTTATTGGGTTCATTCTTATTTTTGCATGAAGCAATAAAATGGTAGAATCTGCATTAAATCCAGCGATGTTATTTTTTAATTCGGCAAGTAAGGTCTCTGTCTTCTTATCCATCCTCAGGAATTCTGTTGTATCACGTTTGTAAGTACCAATGATACCTATATTATATTCGGCAGTGTTCTTACCTAAATTCGAAAAATTGTAATATGGGCGGATAATTCGTATACTTGCACCAAGGCTATCATTTTGAAAATGTTGTCCTCGGTATGTTGTTACACATAGTTCATCTTTAAAAGTTGGAACAGTGTTCCATTTTTGAAGAACAACAATACACGAAATGAAGAGAGCTGACGAACACATCATTTTGACAAAGTCAAATCTTGTTCCGTCCGTCCATTTCTTTATAAAAATAGGAATGAAAGAAAAAGGGTTGTACATAAAGTAATGTAATTATGATTATTAATTTAATTGGTTCATTGGCAAAGTTAGCGATTTTTTATATGATTTTTACAACTGCTATACATATATTAACAAAAAAATGATTATCTCACCCCACCCACGCAAATTGGGTATAAATCGTGCTGTGGGAACTTCTCGCAGCCGATATAGAGCGTGTCGAAGGCATCGGTGCCGTCGGTACGGTGTTCGAGAAGGTCTTCTTCGGACTCCGGCTGCTTTTCCATAGACTTGTTCTTGCGGAAGCCGTTGCGACCACGCTCCACTCCTGCGGATTGGATGGCGAGGATAAGGTCATCGTTGTTCTGGCGGTTGAAGTACGGCATCAGGCGTTGCTTCCCGGCAAAACCCTGATTGATGAGAAGGTATTTCTCATCGTGTCGCATCGGGTTGCCGAGGTACACGTCAATGACCTGCCATCCGTGGCGCTCGAACTCATGGACTACCACCCAGTGAAAGTCCTGGTCGTTCACGGCATAGTTAGAGCCGAGAGCTGTGGCATCATAGTAGTAGATGACCGTCTTGTTAGGATGTGGAGCGTAGTAGGTGCAGAAGTCGGCGACGAGCGCAGGGATTTTGCGCTCGAACTTCACATAGAACGATTTGAGGATGTTTAATCTATTGTTGCGTGGCTGACCGCACACAATCCAGTTGATATTGGCATTGTAGTCCATGCCAATGCAGAGAGGCTGCATAGGTTCGATGTCCGAGTCCGTGCGACAGTCGAGCGAGCTGTTAAGCGTAGAGAACTGGTTGTTGGCGTGGATAGTGTAAAGATCCTGCTGCGCCTCCTTGATGATGCGGTCATAGCCGAGCGAGTCGAGGTAGTCAAAATCCGACGCATCATATTTGTGGTACTCCTGCATTGACGAGTAGAAGCCATCGTGCGAGATGCCAATCTTCTGACAGAGGATTGACGTCTGGAAGGTCTTTGGCGTGAGGTCGCGCTTCATCTGCCGGATATACTCTTCACCGAGAAGCTGCAAGTTTTCGAGTGTAGAGTACTCCTTATAATAGACAGCCACCGAGCGCATCTTGTTAAGACTCTGGTCGAGCCATTTGAGGTAATTAGGCAGATAAGAAGGAATGGGCTTGCGCTGCTCTTTGAGCTGTGCGATGCGCTCCTTCGTCTGCCAAATCTTGTAGATTGTACCCTTTATGGTGTCAATCAGTTCAGTGTCCATCTTATCCTCATAGTGCAGGAACCAAGAACCCTTTGTTGTCTGAGGCATATCCGAAAGCACCATCATGCTATGGTTAAAGCTGTGGTGCCCGAAGTACGAGCGTATGCCACCATTTGCAGGCAGAGTCTCGTCCTTCAGTTTGTTGTAATCAATGAACTTCGCCTCGTCAATGAGCAGCCATGAAAGCGTGAGCGAGTTGGAAGAGCCAGGGCGGTCCTGACTGATGATGATAGCCACCGAGCCATTATAGAACGTGATTACATGCTCATAGTCAGCCGGTTCGGTGATAGGCTTAGAAAACGACTTCGGCGGTTTTCTGCCTACCACATAATGCACGCCATTGATATAACCCCAACGCTTCCACGCAGCAAGCAGACCGGGGAGCGTGTTCGTCAAGCCATGCTTGAACGTAGGCACAACGATGCCACCCGTGGATCCAGGCATACGCTGCATGTTACGCAGCACGAAAGGCGAGGCGATGGAGTCCGTCTTGCCCGTGCGTCGTCCAGCCACGATGACCGTAGTCTTCGCGCCGATGTATTGCGTAAGGAGCTGAGGTTTGTTGAAGTACACACGCTTAGAGTGTTGCTTCGCCTCGATGTCCCAAAGGGAAGTATCAACTTTGTTCGTCATTGTCTTCAGGCTTAAAGATGTCATCAAGCACAAGGTCTGCTTGTTCGTACTCAATATTCTCGGTGTCGGGGTGCGACGTGGTAAGCTCCTGCGTGAGCTTTCTGATGCGGTCGTCGATGTTCGGAACCGGCGTGATACCCACAACACGCGGGTCCGTAGTCGGGAAGAATGGTTGGACGACAATCATGTGGTACGGCACAGATTGCTCGTCCTCGATGTCGATGCGGTTGAACTTCGCATAAGAAGTGGCCGCTTTTTCCATCGTCTTCGTGTCCTTACGCTTCTTCGCCATCTGGTACGTCTCCATTATCATCTCGTTATACCGCCAGCGGTGGAAGTCGCGCGTACACTCCGAGAGATTCGGTAGCAGAGCCTTGACGATTTTTAAGTCCGCATACGCCGTGACTTGCGACAGTCCGTAGCGACTGCGCAGTTCATCGACAAACTGACGATCCTTCATGTCAGGGTTGGCGATAGACCATGTGACCATATCCCTTAATCGAAGAAGGTGTTCGATTTGGGGAACAGGATATTTACCTTCCAATTCCGATTGGGAGGTGTAAAGGTCCTGTTTGGCGATGTCGATAATGCTTAATTGTGACATGAAGAGAATTTTGAATTATTCATCATCCTCCATATCGAGGAGGTTGTTACGGGTGTTTTCAAGAGCGAGTGGAGAGCCGACGTAGGCGAGCTGCATCTCCTGATGCAATAGCTTGACACGTGAAGCAGCCTTGCCACGGTGGTAACGCTGCGAAACGGCTGTTGTGCGGTCAGCAATGTCACGGCGTAAATCTTCTGGTGGAACACCGAGAATTACAGCCATGTCACTTATTTTGAGGTAGATTGAAGCATATTGCTCAATCTGCGTGAGAACTTCTTCTGAATATACCATATTTTAATTGTTTGCGCCAGCAGCAGTGATGCGCTGTTGGAAGAGGTCGGTTAGCGGAACGGAATGGTTCTTTATAAGATCCATGACGGACGCATGAAGAGAGTTGAAGATGTCGGGCGAAGTGGAGATGAACGTGGACTCATGGCGGTTGCCTCGTGTGAGATTCTGCGAGGTGACGACACTAATCTGATCACCAGACTCCGCTTGCACGAGAAGAATTTTAGAATGGTTGTCGGCAAGATAGGTGCGCTTCATCGTCTGTGTGATGAACGCCCAAAGCTTTAGCGTTTTGTTCGTAGCCTTATGGTCGAGAACAAGATTAAAGGCAGAAATGTTGCCAGATTTTTCGATGAAGAAGAGCCTACGCAGGAACTCCTCGGAGATGGAGAACGAAGTCTGCCATATCTCCGCTTTGCCGACTTGTCCCAAAATCCACTCCAAAACGTCCGCCACCTGAAGAGCATTGGAGAGATACGCCTGGTGTGGACATTCAGAGAGTGGCTTTAGAATGTCATCTATGTTGATGTTGCGCTTCACTACTTCTTGGATTTAGACTTGGACTTCGGCTTGGAAGGAGTGGCATCCTCGGGCTGCTCAGCTAATTGGTCCGTTGTCGATGGATTAATTTCTGTTTCCTTAGTCTGCTCCTCTTCGCTTTCGTTAGTTTCGGTATTTGCTGCACTTTCTGCCTTTGTCACATAATGGTCATAAGTGTCCCAATTTGCGTGCACCTTTTTATCGAGATTTATAAACTCGTCGAGTAACGGCTTGCGTTCTGAAGCCGGCACCTGCTTAGTAGAGTCCGACAACAAGCGTAGGCGCAAATGGAGTTCACGCATACGATGAGTGATATCAAGGTTCTCGACATAGAGCGCCTGGATATCCTCAGGCAGCGAGTCGTGATCCGCACGCTTGCCAGCCTTAAAGTCCTTCGCTTCGTTGTGTTCCTTGAACTCAGTTCGACTTGCCACGATAGCATCCACTTGCTCCTGCATGATGTTCACCTCGTCGTGGGCTTCGACCTCACGGCGAGCTTTGAGGAAGGCACGCAGCTTGCCCTCAATGAACTCAGCCTTGCCTTTGGGATTGATGCTGAGATTACGATACATTATGGTGTTATTGGTGAGTTGGAGAAGAAGGATTGCACCCTCGTTCCAGTCACGCTCTGCAGATGGCGTGTCGAGCCATTGCTGGAGTTTGTCTGTGAGATTGTTCATATTTTATAGTTTAACTTTGTTGTTATAACTTAACTTCGTTGAATTGTGGCTGTACTCGGCATAGTTCAAGCAAACTTGACTATGCTCTCGTTTGCTCACAATTTATTATTTATTCCAGTAAAGAACACACAATTCTTGTGATGTTCGGTAAGCACATTGCGCATAGCCTTCAGCGTAGAGCCAGTAGTAACGAAGTCGTCGAAGACGATGCAGTTAGGCTCTTTGGGGAGATTGTTCATGGTGAACACCGCCCCGATACGCTGCTTGGAATGGCAGAAAGCAACATCCTCGTAGAACGGGATGTTCAGTTGGGAAGCAATCATTTCGCTGATGCGAGTGGCGAAGTTCTTGACGAGATGGCGACGTTTGGGAGTGGTGACGATACACCACTCCCCCGTGTTCAGCTCCTCACCGAGGATGTCACGGATAAGTGGCGAGATGCTATCAGCGAAGAACGGCACCATACTGTCGTCGCCCTTTATATCCGTCAGCGTTCTGCCATACAGCGACTTCTGCCATAGAGAGATGAAGAACGTATCCGCCCGTCGAGTAAGCCGGACGCGTCGGGTGAAGTCGCACCGCGCTTCGACCGACTTATCCCACGCCTTGCGTTTCTCAATGGCGAATATGTCCTTCTGTTCATGCGTAGCATCCTTTGAGAACAGATTAAGCGGACCCGATAAGTCCGGCACGGAAATGTCATTCAAGAATTCCTGCATGTCTATCGGAGTCCGCTTGTCCATGGTCAACTATGATTATAACTTTACTCGCCGTTACGCTGCGCAATCAATGTCGCCGTCCTCAGTGGTGATGGTGCCAGTATAGAACGGAGCCGGACACTCGTCCGATGCCTCCACGTTGATAGTGGTGCCGGTGGTGCCAGTGGCACCCTGTCCGAGATCCTGCGTGACTGTGGTCTTGGTAGTCCACTTGTCACAACCCACGACACGGTGCTTGCCCTTCATGTCCTCGACGATGAAGACGTTGTCGTTGTTATTGAGGTAAGCAGCTGCAGCCGATGCAGCTTCGCTTACCGACGGATGAACCGCCACGAGTTTGTTGAGCTGCGTCTGTGACGGCAGTTCGCCCTGTGCCTCACTTGTGAGCTGCGACTTCTCAGGAAGGATGTCGATGTATTTCCATACAGCGTTTTCCTTCAATGTGAAAGAGCCGTCATAGACAGAAGAAGTAACACGTCCGACCTCGTTATGAGGAAGTTTAGGCCAAACAAGAATATCATTCTTGGATGTATAATACACACGGCGACGCACACCAGGAAGTTCCGGTGTGCCCATCGCCCATGCAAGAGATTTTTGTACGTCTGTATTAGATGCTGCCATAATTACTATTGTTAAGAGTTAGACTATAAGCCAGCCAGTTCAACGACCTTCAGGCGTCGCTTGTCGATAGACTCGAACTGTACACCGAAGAACATGGTGGCGATGTACGAGAGAAGGAACGCATCGAAACGCTCAACGTCAACCGATTCCACGTCGCCCATCTGGTCATATCCATAAAGCATATTGATCTTTGGCGAGATGTGGATATACTTCGATTCCGTCTTGTTAGCGAGCGGACAGAAGATGAGTTTGCCGTTAGAACCCTCGACAGTAGGCTGATTGTATTGCGTGTTGTATGGGATACCGCTGTGTGTGAGCAGATAACCCTCGTTATACTTATCCACGAAGTCCTGCGAGCAGTACATGAAGAGAGTCTGCGAGCGCAAGCGTGGGTCGAGCGAGAAGAGGATTTCCTTAGCCACGTCAACGGCGTTGGCAGAGGTGATGGCATCCGTCAGTTTGAGGTAATTGCCGTTCTCCTTAGCGAGAGCACCGGAAGTAACCTCCTTCTTTGTGATGGTGTCGAAGCCATCGAAAAGATCCTGGGTGGTAGTACCGCTTGCGTTGCGCACACCGCTCCAGATAGCATCATTGAGCTTTTCGGAGAGCGACTTGGCGATAAGTCCAAGCACCTCGCGAGCCGTAGGCACAGACTTCTGTCCGTCGCCCTTAGTGGCACCCGTGCCGAGGAGCGTAGAGATAGCCGAGTTAGGCTCGAACTTCGCGACCACCGAACCGAAGAACGTTTCAAGCGTTCGGAAGTCCAGCTGCAAGTTCACGTCCTCCGAGCGAGCTGGCGAGTAAGGAGCGAACTGTGCCGAAGCGTTGAGCGTGCCCACACTCTCCTTGTAGCGGATGCCAGGGCGACCGGTCATAAACTTAAGAGTCTCGTCGCAGCCGATAATCGGCAGACGAAGGAAGTCAGAACGCCACTTTCGAGCAGCATCCTTGTATTCTTGTAGGGTAAATTGTAGTTTTCCTGCCATGATATGGAGTTTTGAATTTTGATTTTTGAGTTGTTATGGTAATGAGTCAAAGAGAGCCTGAGCCGAGTTGGTGGTGTCGTAGAACTTCTCGATGTCTGACTTTTCGGTGTTGGTGCCACCGTCCTTCTTGTCATCAACAACCGTGTTTGTAGTGTCAGCAGGGAGCTTTTTCAGTTTCTCCTCCAAATCGCTGTTAGCCTTAGTCAGACGGTCAACGTCAGCCGAGAGATTGGTGATTTCCTTGTACTTCGCTGTGATGTCCGCCTCAATAGAGTCAAGCTGTGCCGTGGTAAGCGTAACCTTGTCGTCGTTAGCTTCCAGCGAGTCGCAAGCGAGAGTCTTGCAAATGTTAGAATAGGTCTTTTTCATTTTTTCTTCAGAAGATATGGTTGGAACAATTTTATTTGGTTTCTCTTGCGAATGGAAAACAGAGGCACAAGCCTGCAGGAATCGTCTGAACGCCGTGATGTCTTCCGACTTCGTGTCGGTCAGCATCTTAGGAAGCGGTATGCCGTGAGCGGTAAAGTCCGCAGCAATAGCCTCTGTAAGAACTGGAGCCGACTCATCATCAAACTCCGTGAGTTCATCAACGAAGCCCCAAGCCAGTGCCTCCTGTGCCGTCAGCCATCCACCCTTTTTCATGAGTTCCAGCAAGTCGGCAGATTTCTTCTTGCATCGTCCGGCATACATCTCTGCGACGTTGGCATCCAGCTTGTTAAGGTCAGACTTCTGCTTCTCCAGATTGTCGATGAGATTTTGCATATCCGTGGCGTTCAAACTGCCCCACTCGAAGAACGACTGTGAGCACTGGTGCACGAGATACATAGCCGAGTGGTCCATGGTGATGCGCTTGGCACCCATTGACGCGATGGTAGCGGCACTGGCGTTCATGCCCACAAAGTGGACGTGAACATTGCCGTGTCGCCTGAATGCAGATGATATAGAGAGAGCGGTGTTGAGCTGTCCGCCGAGAGAGTCGATGAGAACAGCAACCTCCTTGTCGGTGTTCTTGTTAAGGACGAAATCGACGTAGTCAGAATCGAAGTCCCAACCACCGACGTAGCCTTTAAGATGGAGATTGTATTTTGTCTTTGCCATGATGTTTCATTTTTAGGCAAAGATACATTGTTATATATAGTGGTAGAAAGACAGAAAAAGAGTTTTGAATTGTTGGCTGGCGCTGATTGGGAATTATTGAGTTGAGAATAAATTTTATCGTTTTCAAAAACTCAACCGATTTCGGCTGTATCTTTTGTAACATTGTAAACAAAGAAAGAAAATACTGATTATCAACACTTTAAGTTTTGATGCAATGTTTCAACTGCATACAAAATGTTACAAAAAGGCATGAAAAAAGGCGCTCATCACGCCGTGCATGGCACAAGTGCCACTTTGTTTGTATAAGATATGGTGTATTTCGTAGCAGCCGAATCACCATCCACCTTGCCTGTGGAGTCGTCTACCTTGATGACAGGATAAGGTTTGTCTGCCGTGCCGATAAGATACTGCTTTCCATCCACCGTCTGGATGACGAAAGCAAGATGCTCACGAGCTGGCAGCTGCGAAGTAGTAGAGAAAGAGAGTTTCACCTTTTCCAAAGTATCGTTATTGTCAAACTGTGTCTCCATTTCACAAACGGCATCACCGATATGTGGAATTAGGAAAGTGTCAGCGAACACTCCGACAGGAGCATCCGCCAACGCTTTCTGTGTGATGCTTGCCATGAGCGACGAGGCAAGCACGTAATATATATTGATGATTCCGGGAAGACGTTGCATATTATTCTACTATTTCTTCAGTTTCAACCTTGTTATTGCTACCGTTTTTTATCGTACTGTTTTTTCGCTTGCATTGGTTAGTAAGATAATTCTTACGCAAGCGTTGGTATATTTTCGCGATAGAGTCCCAGCATGTGCCGTCCTCCTTGATGCCCCGTTGCTCCATGTAGAGATAAATGAGGTCTTTCTGCTGTTTGCCGATCTTGCCGAAGTCATGCAGGAACGTCCAGCAGTCGACATCAAAAGAGTTCTTCACGTTCTCCAGCAGCGCACGTTTACCAGTGTCCGTGATATGATTGTAAATACGAGGGTCGCGAGTTTTAGAATACGGAATACAAATGGCGACTTCATCCTCACGTTGCCTTGTAGGGATAGCAGAAACAGGCGGTTTGACAACAGCGAGCTTTATAAGTTTAGACTCGATGCTGCCGTTTCTTAGACGCACTGGTTCCGTGCCACTGTGCCGATGTACGAACCACTGGCGCAGATAGGAAGGCATTTTGATATAGATGTGATAGTCGCTCATAAAACATGTAAATTGATTACGAGCACAAAGATACTATAGTTTTGTGTACTTATATATATGGGCGGAGAGGTTTAAGATATTTTATTTGGTATGTATGTAGGTTTGTTGGCAGCTATAATTCATAATTCAAGTATATAAATGACAGCATTCTCATAGTCACCTATATTAAAACGCATTTTTGCGTCCGAGTTAGGGAACATCCCCTTTGTCGTATAAATATATGGTGTTACAAGGAAATGTTCATCAGTTAGGGATAGTGCTATAATCTTATATGACTTATATAACCTGTTCCAACTTTTAATGTGTAATTCCTTTAGAACATCCTTGGCTGTATCTTCAGTTGCGTGGATCCCCGAATTGCTATTTTGCAAAGCCCTATCAATAATGTTTTCCACACCACGAATGTCATTCATGGGAACTGTGAAACATGGTGTATGGGCAACATATAATCCTATTTCATTTTTGGATTCAGGATATATGCTTAGGTATGTTTCTGATTTGCAAATTGTTATTTGTTTAATAATAGCCATGATTTTGAGTATGGATTTTACACAATTTTTCTACTTGCTCATGCTGTTCTTCTGTTTACGACGAAAAATCGAATATAAACCTATAACAACAAACACGTTTATGCAAAAATAGATAAGATTACCAATAATGCCAATATCATATATTTGGTAAATTGCACTTGTTACTATGTCACTACTTATAGTTTCCACTTCGTATTTTATGCTAACATACGCATTTATAGCAAATAATGCATAAACAATAAGCATAAGAAATGATATGACAAAGTAAATTATTAGCAACTTTTTCATGATAGAATCTGTAACATTAAAATTCATATTACAAAAATAATGTTTTTCTGTGGAAACCATTTGAAAAATTCAGAATTTTTATGGAAATTTCTACCGCTCGGTCTAAAAAATAATTTGGATAAAAGCCGGATCGAGGCGATAGCCTCGTCCGGCTTCCACCTTTATCTACGGAAGACGTAGCCATCCTCGAAGATGTAGTCCGAGATGAACAAATCCCTTGCAAACGCCTTGTAATCGAAGTAATATGAGAGATTGCCCATCATGCGCTCCAAATCATAGCACTCATTGACGATGTGTGTGGCGAAATCCTCTTCCGAATCATATTCGCCCTCATAATTATCTTCAAAATCCGAAATGCTGTCATCGCCAGTGGCGGAAACATAAGCCTTAAACGCTTTCTGTTTGTCATCATCCATTTGGATGAAAGCTATTATCTTGTCGAAAACTTCTTCATCCATACAGCTTTCTGAATACCACTCCTCAGGGAAGCACTGATAATCCTGAAACATAAGCTCCGGATCCTCCTCATCAGCGTGAAGCTGCTTGCATACATCGATGAACTCCTCGTAAGAGTCAAACGTGCGGAGATCGAGCCAGGCACCGAAGAGTGAGCCTTCATTGTACTTCTTGTATGTGCCACAGTAGATGGCAGGCTGATCCCAGAGATAATCAACGATATAGCTGCTGACACTCTCAAACTGCTCCTTCATGCTCTTGTGAGCCGACTTAGGTGATGTTAAAACCATTTCTTGCATAACTTAGAAATTAAAATTGTTAGACTTTTAGATGCAGCCCTCGAAATGAGGACTTTTTACGCTGCCTTACCCAGCGCAAGAAGAAGACATTTAAGGCAAGAGATAGCCGAATAATTTTTCACCTTTGGCGGAACGAGAATTTGGACCAGGAGCCACCGCTCCCCAAAATCTTGAAAAAATATTCGAGCTAAGGCAGCGCCGTGCCCTTGCAGAATGTCGCTTGCGCTAACTTTGCACGCGGAAAAATCCCATGAACGAAACCAGGGCTGCATGTCTGACAATTTGAATGTTATGCGGTAGAAATCCATCACCTATGTCCACAAGAGCGGAGCAATAAAAAAGGAGTCAGCAATACCTCTTTCATTAGATTATCGTAGGGCAAAGCCTACCATGTGGCACATACATCAAAGAAGCACAATGATGAAAAGGCTCACGAGTGCCAGGCACGTTCTCCTGAAGCACGGTGACACTTACGATACCGCATGGAAAAAGCAAGCAGTAGCAGATGAGGAGAAGCCGGACTACAACAAAAAATAAGGATTTTCTGTACCTATTTCCCTTTGGTATTTAGAAAGCATAATGAAATGTTACAAGAAGTTATAAGGAATTACAAGATAATAGCCCACCTAAATAAATGACATACAGAAAGTTACATTAAGTTACAACAATTACAGCATTTCTCTTCTGAAAAATGAATGAGGGCAAAAATAATGAGGATTTCACCATATATATAGTCAATGACTACCACTTTAGGCTTTTGGAGCGTGTGATAGGCTACCAATATGTATGTAGGTAGATTACAAATCGTGTGCAAGACCTCTGAAAAAACGGAGTACATCGCAGAGGATGGCCATGTCTTCCGCAAAATAAAAACCGCCGAGACGATGCAATCGCCCCGGCAGTCCACCTGATTATGATACCTATTGAAAAGAAATATATTCGTAGTAAGCTACCGCTTTTAAGAGTAAAAAGCCCTTAGAATGGCTCGTCGCTGTCGGATTGGTCAGGCGCAGTCCACAGACTGATGCCAAACGTCTCGCAAAGCAAGTCATAGTCAAAGCAGTAGGCACGTTGTGTCATAGTAAGTTTTGGAGGCGTGCTACCCATAGCAGCCCTGGTATGGTCGTACTGGATGATGCCCTTCTTGTACACATCAAATCGTGCCACCTTTTCGCCCAGGTAGGCACGGCTGTTCTGAAGATAGTATTTCAGCGCATCCGTAGGCAGCACCTTCTCGTTAGCCTGTCGTCCCTCCTTGCGGTAGAGATTGAAGATACGAGTCTTCTGCAGGAAGAGCACCGGTCGTTCTGTCTGCCAAGTAGCATTGATGATGTCCGTCTTGAACTTACTGCAATAGCGGATGAAGAAGTCGCCACCCTCAATCAGTTCACCGTCGCTTGCAAGATACTGTACCACGTTCCAGAAGTTGCCCAGCTCGCCGTTAGTCTTGCACTCACCATTCTGCTTCTTTATTCCCTCGATGGTGACTTGCAGCATCTCATCGAAAGTCAGCGTAGGGATGATCTTTTGTAGCACCCGAAGCGCAGCCAACGGCACACACCAGTTGTTCATGATACGGTCCTCGCCCTTTTCGCTGCCGAGAGCGTTGCCGACGATATTCTGCGTATCATGGAACGCCGTAGACCACGCCTGTTCAAAGTGTTTGCGCTGTTTGAGGATTTCGAGCGTCAGGTGCGTCAGTCCCAGCGAGCGCATTTCAAGCAGCACCTTATAATTCTGCTTCTCCTTATCCGAGAACTCACTTCGAGGGAACTGCAGGAAGACGAGTCGGGTAAAGAGAGCGATATCCGATGTCGGCATCTCCTGACCAGAGAGGATGATGCCGGAATCAACCGCAGTCGTCTCCTTCTTCTTGTCAAGATCCATATTCATGCGAGTGCGACCGGTGCCGTCCCACAGACCCTTCAGAAACTCAATCATCTTCGGGTCGATATCGTTCTTGTACTCATCGATATGCGCAAGGGCATTAGCCGACTGCGCCACCGTGTCGTTAAGAGCCGATGGTGTAGAGTTTTGGATATTCGGTGCCGTGTAGCTGATTGTGAACAGTGAAAGCAGCGTGTGGCCAAGCTCCGACTTGCCACTACCTTTCGGACCGAATAGATTGAGAATAGGGAACCAGTGGTTGGCAGAAGTAGAAGTCACCACGTCGCGGAAGAGCGTGGCGAGATAGAAACAGAAGCCCACACGTCCGTTGTCCCCATACACCTTGAACAGCTGCTCTGTAAATTGTGTGAGCGTGACCGAAGAAAGATTGAGATGCACAAACTGCTTCTCAAAAGTAAAGAGCTTCGGGTCGTTCTTGTATATGGACGAGCTGGATGGCAGATAGAAGTTGCCCTTATCCTTCAGTCTGACTATGCCAAATTCATCAGCCGGGATGAAATGGCAGTCGTGGAAAACACCGTTGCCAAAAGCGTAGAATCCGGCACGTTGCCAACCCATTTGAGTGATTTCCGTTGCCGTCTCCGTCTTCTCATAAAGGTAAGACTTCAGCTTCGTCAGTTCCTTCTCAGTACCCTTCCAAATGAAGTTGCCCAAGCCCTCGATTTTCTGCTTGAACTTAGCGAGAGCGATAAGATCCTCCTGCTTCAGTTCCAAAATTTCCTCATGTTTCATCGCATTCTTTATTTTATAGAGACGTTTAGGATTTGTCGTATCTTTGATGTGGAACAGCGGAACCATCGTGAAGTTCGACCACTCGTAGACACTGCCTTTCTCCGTTATGGACATGTAGCAGCCGTGGTCGATATAAAAGCCGTATTTGTGATTTAGGTCGTCCTCATCCTGCTCCTTATGCTTCTTGTCCTGCTCCTCACGCAGTTTCCGCTCCTTATCCACTGCCTGGAGCCACAACCGTCTGCCCTGGTAATACTTCGTGAGCTTGCCGATATACATGGATACGCCCGTTTCGTCATCAATCAGCGACAGAAGATAAGCAATCTTCTTGATAGTCAGGCGCTGCTCCTCCGTGGTGTTCGTCTGCGGAAACAGTTTGTCCGCCATCCAAAGAATGAAGTCCGTCTCCTCGGTGGCGTTGAAGATATTGGTGTTTTTGAAGAACGTGTCCGGATCCTGCTTCTTGTTGTCGTCCGTGTCCGGGATTTCCTTGATGCTGACAGATAGACCATTTTCCATAGCCAGTGTTCCTGCCTCCATGACGACTTGTATGCCATGACCAAATTGTTCTCCATTCTTGGGCGGGTCAGCATCCGGAAGGAAACACACCTTGCTTGCTATGCGCTTGATGGTAGAGAAATGCGTTTCGTTCCACGCCGATCCGAGCGCAGCCACCGTGTTGTATATGCCGATAGACTGAAGACGCATACAATCCGGTGCCCCCTCAACGAGAAACATCTTATCCTGCTTAGCTGCCGTCTTCCAAGCATCCTCGATACCGAAGAGTACCGTAGACTTGTGGAAGATTAGCGAGTCCGAGCTGTTCAGGTATTTGGGCTGCTGCTCATCCATGCAGCGAGCGGTGAAGCCAATTACATGCCCGAAACGGTCATGTATCTGTATTATGATACGATTCTGGTAGAAGTCATATCCACCACGATTGAGAAGTCCCAATTCCTTCAGGAAGTCCGCCTTTACTGGAAGCTGCTGCAGGGCGTGTCCATCAGCTGGTGCATATCCAATCTCTTTGAGAGTGGAGTAGTCCTTTCCCCAACGTCTGTAAGCATACGCCTGTGCCTCCTTCGACTCAAGGAATTGCTTGCGGTAAAAGTCGGCGACCTGCTTGTTGGCAATCCACAACGCTTCCTTATGCAGTCGCTTCTGCTTTGCCTCCGCTGATTCCTGCTCCTGCTCAATCTCCACGTTAGCCCTTTGTGCCAACGTCTTGACGGCTTCAATGAACGTCTTGTTCTCCACCTTTTCTATGAAATGGATGGCATCGCCACCCTCGCCACAGCCGAAGCACTTGAATCTGCCGGTCTGTGGAGAAACATAGAAAGAAGGCGTCTTCTCGTTGTGGAACGGACAGCAGCCGACATAGCGCGAGCCACACTTCCGTAGGTGGACGTGTTCGCCGATGAGCGCCACGATGTCTGTGCGCTCCAAGATGGTGTCGATGGTTTCTTGTCGTATCATAATGTGGTGTTGAGTGGAAAATGCCCTATATCCACTATCTCCCGACATTGGATATAGGGACTTAACAGTTATATTGAGGATGATTCTACAATGCTCTTATAGCGTTTATGTATTCGCTTTTTAGAATATACCATAAACGTCCCTTTTTATGAGCAGGGATTAGTTTACGCTCAATCCGTTTTCTTACTGCTTGTGTCGATATGCCGAGCTCTTTAGCCAGTGCAGCGACACTCATGACGGTCTCTTCCTGGTCAATGACAATCTTCTTCATGTCATCATCTGAAATCCTTGGGGATTTGGGTCTTCCAACTGTTCTCTTCTCCATTTTCTTTATTTGTTAGATAATCTTCTCTTGTTTCACAAATTATTGTCGCAACCTCTAAGTCGGAACAATAATGATAGTGTACGAACTTGCCTCTCTGCTTGCCTCTGCCTTGATTGTGACGTGAAGCAAGGCAGTTCAACGACTGCACCTTGTCGCAAGGGAGGTAGGCAAACTTCACCTCTCCGGGGTTGATGGCATTTATCCATTCAGTGATATTTGTTACTCTTTCAATTTTCATAGATAACTTATTTGTTGTTTTTGAATAAGTCCGTATGTAGTGTATTCCATGTCGGGTTAGACCTATATCAAAGTAAAGGTTAAAAGCGTGAAAACCATTGGTAATATCGCACTTTTTTCGTATCTTTGCATTGTTATATAGAGGATATTCTACGAATAGAACACCACCCGAATTTTGCAGTCTGCCTTAACACTTGTCGAACTTTCTTCGGCAAAATTATAAGGAAAAAGAAAGATAAATTCGCAAAATGTAAACTATTTGTACCTACATACCTACTATTTAACACTTTCTATGCGACATAATGATACTTGTCGATAGTAAAGCAATAAAAAGAGTTCTTTAAAATAATAGTTCAAAATCTAAACGTCTGTCTGCTTTCAGTATGTATGTAGGCACGTATGTAAGTAAAATGTGTGACACTTGTGTGACACTTTGAAAAAAACTACTTTGACGTTTGTTTTGTAGAAGATAAAAATTTCCTTCTAAAGTCCTGTAATTATGTGATTTACACAGGATTATAACGGCGTTAGAATTTGGATTCCAAGCAGATCACTTGGATTCCAACGGAATCACGAAAAAACTGAAGAAAGAGGACTTTTACATAATGTAAAGACCTCTTTTTTTTGTGTATATGTTTTGCCTTGCTTCTTTGCTTCAGGAGCCCCAAATTGAAGGCTTAATATAACCTATCTGAAAGGGAATGATGCGCCTCGGCTCGATGAGCTACTACCAGTATGTTTGTCTCTTTGTGGAGCTTTTTGCAGTTACACACAAATCACTTATCTGTGACGTAAACAGATTGGTTTGTGTATGGTTGGTATCTGCAACATCACTGTGTCATATTTGTTTCACGCATCATTTCTTGCCTTAGCATCTATTTGACTGGAGCGGAGGTTCGTATTATCTTGGAAGAGCTTTGAATAACCCATCTAAATTGAGGTGATTTCAATATTTATACGCAACATAGCGCCGATAACTCTGAGGAGTTTAACCTTATCTTTGGTTGTGTTAGGCACGATAATCCATCGCTCATTGTCTATCTGTACTTGTCCGTTAAACATCTTTGATGTTGTTATAAGTGGTTTGCCACACCAAGTTAGTTCTTTTTGCTTGATTTTATCTATACCAATTCCCCTGATTACTTCAAGGAACGTATTTGTTATTGAATTATTGGCAAAACATTGCCCATCTGGTAATTTTACGAGTATTTCGCCTTTTGTTCTAGTGCGCTTTTCTTTGTTAGGGTTGTCTTGTGCTACAAAGTCTTCTCCCAACTCTATTTTTAATCCTAAAGACAATTGCTCATTTATAGCATTTAATTGCAGGAACTTTGTGTCCGAGTTTGATTGTGTGTTGAGATACCAACCATTGCAAACAGGCTTCATCCATTCCTTGTATTTGGGATATATTTCTTTTGATAACAATGGCAGGTGGCATGACAGTAGTTTTATATTGGCTATCACTAGTGTCCGGTTAAAATCTCACCACAACGATAGTTG